>CBJMI02800__coassemble_420_pt1 | contig 118220 bp, 102 predicted proteins | sample CBJMI02800__metabat2_low_PE_003 | metagenome-assembled genome bin CBJMI02800
ACCCTCCCCACCACCGCAACCCTCCCCGACCTCCTCGACGCCCTCACCCTCCTCGACCGCCTCACCGCAGGCCACTTCCCCGGCCTCACCCCGGACACCCCGCCCCCACCACCCACCGGGGCAGCCGTCCCGAGCGTTCAAGGTGACGTCGGGCCGGGCGCTCCCGAGCCTGCCGACGCGCTACCGCCCGTCGGTGTGGTCGTCCCGGGTGGCCGGGGTGATGCCGGGTCTGCCGCAGGTCTGCTGTCCGCCGGAGCGATCGGTTCGGGCAGTCCGGGCGATGCCGGACCGGTCACCGCGCTACCGCCCGCCACCGGGGCGCGGCCTTCCACCGACTCGCAGGTCGTGTCGTGTGGGGGAGGTCGAACGCCTCGTACCGGCACGGTTGTCGGGGAGCCCGCGGCCATCGTCTGCCCAATCGCTCCCGAGCCGTACCGCCCTGCCACCGCCCTCCCCGCTGCCGTGGAGCTGCTGACCGCCGCTGCGGTGCGGCAGGTGGAGGGGTTGGGTGGGTCGGACGATCCGGCGGATGCGCGGGCGCTGGTGGAGCTGGCGCGGCGGGCCGATCGGCTGGGCGGGGTGCGGCTGGGGTACGTGCTGGGCGAACTCGCGGAGCGGGGGAGTCCGTTGGTGCGGGGTGCGGCCGGAGCGGTGCGGGTGCTGCTCGGGCAGGAGCCGGCCGGGGTGTTCGGCGGCCGGGCCGCGTCCTGGGTGGACGGGGCGACCGACGTACGGGCGCGGCAGCTGCTCGGACGGGCGCTGGTCGGGTTGTTGACCGCGGCCGAGGGGCTGTTCGACAGCGCGCCCGAGGCGCTCGAACCCGTGCTGGAGCGGGTGACGTCAATGTCCGACTCCGCCTTCCTGGACCGGCTGCCCGCGCTGCGCGGCGGTTTCGACACGCTGAGCCCAGCGGCCCGCGACCGGCTGCTGGCCCTGGTCGAGGAGCGGCTCGGCACCCGTCTCGCCGCCCTGCCCGAGGCTGCCGATCCTGCCGTGGTGGCGAGTTGGGTGCGCGCGGACCTGGCCGCGCGCGCGGTTCTGGCCCGTCGCGGCCTGGCACCGCAGGCAACCCCGGACCCGGCCCCCACCCCTCGATCAGCACCTACACCCACACCCACACCCACCGCCCAGCCCCCGGGCACCGGATCGCACACCCTCACTCCCGCCGAGCGCTGGCGCCTGCTGCTGGGCCGTCCCGGCAGCGGCGGCCTGTCCGGTCGCAGCGCCCGACTCGCCACTGCGCTCGACGAGTTGTACGGCAGTGGACGCGGTGAGGGCTCCGGTCCGGGCCTGGGCGACCGGGGCGGACGCGAGGCGCCCTTCCCCGGAGTGCGCGAGTGGGCCGAGGAACTGGAGGCGCTGTTCGGCCCGGGTCTGCGGGAGGAGGTGCTGGCGGCCGCCGTCGCCCATGGCCGGACGGATGTCCTGGAGGCGATCGACCCGTCCGCCGTCCGCCCGTCGGTCGACCTGTTGCGGACGGTGCTGGACCATGCGGGCGGCCTGCCCGAGGCCCGGGTGGCGCGGCTGCGCCCGCTGGTGCGGCGGCTGGTGGACGAGTTGAGCCGCGAACTGGCGACCAGGCTGCGCCCCGCGCTGACCGGCATCAGCGTGCCGCGCCCGTCGCGGCGTCCGGGCGGCGGGCTGGACCTCCAGCGGACCATCCGGGCCAACCTCGCCACCGCCCGTCCGGCACCGGACGGCGTCGGCACCCTGATCGTGCCGGAGCGTCCGGTGTTCCGGACCAGGGCTCGGCAGGCCAACGACTGGCGGCTGATCCTGGTGGTGGACGTGTCGGGCTCGATGGAGGCCTCCACGGTCTGGGCGGCGCTCACCGCCGCGATCCTGGCCGGGGTGCCGTCGCTCAGTACCCACTTCGTCGCCTTCTCCACCGGAGTCGTGGACCTGACGGAGCAGGTGGCGGATCCGCTGAGCCTGCTGCTGGAGGTGCGGGTCGGCGGCGGTACCAGCATCGCGACCGGGTTGCGCTACGCGCGCGAGCTGGTGACGGTGCCGTCGAGGACGTTGATCGCGGTGGTCAGCGACTTCGAGGAGGGCGGCCCGGTCAGCGGGCTGCTCGCCCAGACCCGGGCACTGGTGGATTCCGGCGTGCACCTGCTCGGCTGCGCGGCATTGGACGACACCGGGACGGCCCGGTACTCGAAGTCGGTCGCGGGCCAGCTGGTCGCGGCCGGTATGCCCGTGGCGGCACTGAGCCCGCTGGAACTGGTCCGCTGGGTGGGGGAGAAGGTCCGATGAACGCGACGACGCAGGAGAACGGCTGGCCGGGCGTCCGGCCCGAGGTGGTCGCCGAGGTGGTGTCCGGGCTGAGCACCCGGCTGCAGAAGCGGCTGGACGGCGCGGCGGCGAAGCTGGCCCAGCGGCCGCTGAGCCGGGAGGGTGACGAGTGGCGGGTGGAGGTGGACGAGGAGGCCCTGCTCGTCCTGCACGCCCCGGGCGGGGTGATCGCCGACCCGGCCTCCGTCCACTGTGGCTGCCTGCTGGCTCCGGCCTGCGTCCACCGCGCCGCCGCCGTCACCCTCTGCCCGCTGGCGGAAGCGATCGATGGCGGCGCCGAATCCTCCGGCGCCGATGCCGATGCCGATGTCGATGCCCCTCGAGCCGAGGCCCCTCGAGCCGAGGCCCCTCGAGCCGAGGGCCCCGAAACCACGTCAGCGCCGGAACCCGTGCTCCGACCCGAACCCGCTGCCCTCACCCCGTCCGAACTCGCCGCCGCCCGGCACCTCCACCGGGCCGCCTGTGCCCTGCTGGCCGCCGGGGTGAGCGGCGCGGGCGCCGTCTCCCAGGCCGAGCTGCTGCGTGCCGCGCACCGGGCGCGCGTGGCGGGGCTGTACCGTCCGGCCGCGGCGGCGGTCACGGTGGTCACCAGGGTGCGCGCGGCGCGTTCCGGCGCGCCCGACCACCGGCTGGTGGACCTGGTGTCGGGCCTGCGCGAGCTGCTCGGCCTCACCGTGGCCCTGAGCACGCCCGTCGATGCCTCCGGCGCCTCGGGCGCCCCCGAGCCCACCCCGCTCGGCGAGCTGCGAGGCAGCGCCCGCCAGGCCTATGCCGAGGAGGGCGGCCTGCGGCTGTACGGGCTGTTCGCCGAGCCGGTGCTGACCGCGACCCACGCCGGCGCGGTCAGCTGGGCGGTGGACACCGGAGGCCGACTCAGCACCGTCGCCGAGGTGACCCCGCACGGTGACGCCGCGACCGCCGCCCCGCTGGCCGTCGGCGCGGGCAACCGTACGGTGCGGCTGGGCGATGCCGCGCTCAGCCACCGCGAGTTCAGCCGTGCCGGACTGGCGGTCCAGGGCGCGACGAGGTCGGCCGGCGGACGGCTGGGTGCCGGGGCCTCGGTCCGGGCGGTCCGCGCGGCCGGGGCCGACTGGACGGCGGAGCCGGTGGCCGGGCTGTGGTCCGAGCCGCCCGGTGCGCAGGTGGCGCGGGCCCTGGCGGCGCAGGAGCTGCCGTACGAGAGCCGCCCGGCCGGGAGTGACCTGCTCTTCCTGGACGTCACCCTGCTGGGCGCGGCCCCGACCGGGCCCGGCGGAGCCGCCCAACTGCTCGCCCGCGTCGCGGGGAGCGACCTGGTGATCGCGCTGCTCCCGGGGCACGAGCACCCGGACCTGGCCTTCCGGGCCAACCTCGCCCTGCTCGCCACCGCGCACGGCCTGCGGCTCCGGCTGATCGGCCGCCTGGAGCGGGCCGACCGCCCGCAACTGCGCCTGCTCGCGATCGGGACGCCCCCGGACGGCTCCGACCAGCCCGGGCCCGTCCGCCTCGCCCTCGCCGCCGACCGGGCGGGCCGGGCCAACCTCGGCCTGGAGCGCCTCCAGGCCGCCGACCTCCAGGCCCCCGCTCCCCGGGCCGACCACCCAGTCGGGCCCCTGCCCGAGCTCCCCACCACACCCCCGGACGGTCCACCCGTGCACGTGCTCGCCCGCCGGGTGGCGCAGGCGGTGACCACCGGGCGCTCCGCCCTCGCCCCGAGCGCGGCCACGGCGGCCGCTGACCGGAGCCTGCTGCGCGTCGCCGGACTGTCCACCGCCGCCCAGCTCCTGGACGGCCTGCGGGCGGCCGCGGCGGACCATCGGCGGGATGTGTTCGGCCGGGTCGTCCCGGATGACCACGACGCCTTCGCCACGGCCTGGCTCGCCGCCGCCGTCTACACGGAGGCGCTGGCCACCGCGCTCTGCTCCGCCGCCTGGGCAGCCGACGGAACAGCCACCGACCGCACCCGTCAGCCGGCGCGGGTATGAGCCGAAGTATTTGCAGAGACTGATAATCGGCGCAAACTGGCATACTTGTGGGAGAGGAGATAGCACAGGCACACGGAGCAACACGAAGGGAAGGCGAGCCATGTCCATCCGCGACGACGCGGCCGAGGTCCGGGCCAGTGGCTGGCGGACGCTCGCCGCACTGCACGGGTTGATCGACGCCGCGCTGGAGAAGGCGCTCCAGGCGGAGCACAAGCTCTCGGTGGTCGAGTACACGGTGCTGGAGGCACTCTCCCGGCAGGACGGCTGGCACATGCGGATGCAGCAGCTGGCCCGCGCCGCGGCGCTGAGCAGCAGTGCGACCACCCGGCTGGTCAGCCGCCTGGAGGACCGCGGCCTGCTGGGGCGCTATCTCTGCGCGGACGACCGTCGGGGCATCTACACCGAGCTGACGCCGGCGGGCCGTGCCCTGCTGGAGGCCGCCCGCCCGGTGCACGACGCGACCCTGGAAGCGACCCTGACGCAGGCCGCCGAACTCCCCGAGCTGGCCCCGCTGGTGGACGCGCTCGCCGAGCTCACCCCGGCGAAGGCACAGCCCCCGGTGCCGGATTAACCGGATTAACCGGATTGGCGGTCCGGTACCGGGGTGCTGTGCCTTCGCCGACGCCGGGAGGCGGTGGCCCTCACCGCCGCCCGGCGGCCAGTGCGTCCCGGTGCACCCGGTCGAGCAGGGCGAGCAGCAGTTCCTTGCTGGACGCCCGCTCCCGGACGTCGCACAGCACCACCGGCACCTCCGGCCCGAGGTCGAGGGCGCGGCGGACGTCCTCCGGGGTGGCCTCCCGGCGGCCGTGGAAGCAGTTGACCCCGATGGCGAACGGGATTCCGCGCTGCTCGAAGAAGTCGACGGCGGCGAAGCTGGATTCGAGCCGCCGGGTGTCCGCGAGGACGATCGCGCCGAGGGCGCCGAGGGCGAGGTCGTCCCACATGAACCAGAACCGGAACTGCCCGGGCGTGCCGAAGAGGTAGAGCACCAGGTCCTCACGGACGGTGATCCGGCCGAAGTCCATCGCCACGGTGGTGGTGGACTTGTCCTGGACGCCTTCGAGGCTGTCGACCCCGATGCTGGCGCGGGTCATCTGCTCCTCGGTCTGCAGCGGTTCGATCTCACTGACCGAGCCGACCATGGTGGTCTTGCCGACGCCGAAGCCGCCGGCGACGAGGATCTTGACCGCGCCCGGCACGAGGCTCTGGGTCGTCACTTCGGGTCTCCTGGAAGGGAACTGGGAGTTTTACGAGGCGGGGAGGAGCGGGGCCGGGCCGTCGCCGTCCGTCAGAGCCGGCGGACGCCCTCGATCACCGCCTGGATCAGCGAGATGTCCGGCGCCTCGGCGAGCTGGACCGGGGCCCGGGTGAGGATCAGCCGGGCCTCCGCCAGATCGTCCAGAAGCACCTTGACCACGCTCACCGGCAGGTCCATGGTGGCCGCGATCTCGGCGACGGCCAGCGGGCGTTCGCGGCACATGTCGAGGATCGCGGCCGGTTCGGGGGTCAACCGGCTGGTGTCGGCGCGCGGGTCGGCGGTGACCACCAGGGTGATGAGCGCGAAGCCGTCACGGACCGGGCCGGTGCGCCCGTTGGTGATCGCGTAGGGGCGGACCAGGTGGCCGGCGTCCTTGTCGTAGAACCAGCCCTCGTCGGCGTCGGCGGTGGTCACGCACCGCCACCCGCGCCGACCTGGCCCGCGTCGCTGCGCGGCGCCGCGGTGAGGTACTGGCCGACCTGCTTGACCAGCATGTTGATCTCGTAGGCCATCAGCCCGGCGTCCACCTGCTCGCTGGTGAGCACGGCGAGCCGGGCCCCCTGTCCGGCGGTGGTGACGAACAGGAACAGCTGGTCCATCTCGACGACGGTCTGCCGGACCCGCCCGCCGTTGAAGCGGTGCCCGGCGCCGCGGGCCAGGCTCTGCAGGCCGGAGGCGACGGCGGACAGGTGTTCGGCGTCGGCCCGGTCGAGGCCCTGGGACATGCCGACCAGCAGGCCGTCCTCGGAGAGGACGATGGCGTGGCGGGTCTCGGGTACCCGCGCCACCAGCTGGTCCAGCAGCCAGTTGAGGTCGCGCTGGGTTTCGGTCTGCTGCTGCGTCATCACTGCTGTTCCTTGGCTTCCTGAACGGCGGAGGCTTCCGCGGCCTCCTCGGGGGCGGAGGCTGCGGCCGGCTGGGGGGCGATGGCGGGCGCGTCCGGTTCGGAACCGGCCGCGCGGGCGCTCCGGGTGCCGCGCTGGATGGCGGCCATGGTGGCGCGGGAGCGCGCCGGCGAGGGGGCGTCGGCCTCGCCGAACCGCGGGCCGCTCGGGGCGGCGTGGGCCCCGTGCGGCGCCGGGGTCCCGTGCGGCGCCGCGGCTCCGTACGGCGAAGGCGGAGCGGCCGGATCCGATGGCGAGGGGATCATGCCGCCGGGGGCGTTGGCCTCGCGGAGCTGCTCGGCGAGGCTGGCGTTGCGGACCCGCTGCGGCAGGACCCGCGGGGTGCGCAGTTCGCCGTCCGGGCCGTGCTCCACGTGGTCCTCCTGGGGGCGTTCGTGGGTGGGCGTCGACCGGTCGGCGGGAACCCCGTCGAACCCGGCGGCCGAGTCCGCGAGCGGCCCCGGCACGCCGCCGTGGACGCCGACGTCACCGGGCACCGGTCCGGCTACGAGCCCCCGTGCGAGTCCCACCACGGGCTCCGCCGACGGATCGGTCGGCAGGTCGTAGGGACGCGGCAGCGCGGGCCGGGGGACCACCACGGCGCCCGGAAGGCCGGGGATCTCGGCGCCGACCGGCAGTCCGGCGTTCTCGGGGGCGGCCCCACCGGTCCCACCCTCCTGTCGCCCGAGCAGCTCGCCGATGGTCACCCCGCCGTCCTCCTCCCCGGAGGCGACGGAACCGGGGGCGACGTCCGCGGTCGTCCCGCCATCGGCAGCCGCAGCACCAGCCGCAGCCGCATCAGCGCCCGCAGCCGGCCCGGCCGATCCACCGCCGAGCAGCCCGCTGAGCACTCCCGACAGCGCGCCCGACAGTTCCTCGTCGACCTCGCCCAAGTCACCGTCCGACGAACGCGGTTCCGACACCGGGGGGCGGGTGACCCGGGCGCCGGACGGCAGTCCGGGTACCGCGGCCGGGTGTTCGGCCTGCTCCAGCAGCACCGAGGGCACCAGGACCACGGCCCGGGTGCCGCCGTACGGCGAGGGCCGCAGGGTGACCTGGATGTCGTGCCGGGCGGCCAGCCGCGCGACGACGAACAGGCCGAGCCGCAGGTCGTCGCCGAGCGCGGAGACGTCCAGCTCGGGCGGGTTGGCCAGGTACTCGTTGAGCCGCTCGTACTCCTCCTCGGTCATGCCGAGGCCGCGGTCCTCCACCTCGACGGCCAGGCCCTTGGGGACCTCCTGGGCGGAGACCTGCACCTGGGTGTACGGCGGGGAGAAGGTGGTGCCGTTCTCGATCAGCTCGGCGACCAGGTGGATCACGTCGGCGACGGCCTGCCCGCTGAGGGAGGCGCGCGGCACGCCCTGGACGACGACCCGGGCGTAGTTCTCGGTCTCGGAGACGGCGCTGCGCAGCACGTTGACCATGGGCACGGCGTTGCGCCAGCGCCGGGCGGGCAGCGCGCCGCCGAGGATGACCAGGTTCTCGGCGTTGCGCCGCATCCGGGTGGCCAGGTGGTCGACCGCGAACAGTTCGCGCAGCAGCTCGGGTTCCTCGTGCTCGCGCTCCAGCGCGTCGAGCATGCTGATCTGGCGGTGGATCAGGATCTGGGTGCGACGGGCGATGTTGAGGAAGACCTTCTTGGTCCCCTCGCGGCCCTGGGCCTGGTGGACGATGGCGGCGACGGCGGCCTGCCGGACGGCGGCCAGGCCGTCGGAGGTCTGCTGGACCTCGTCGCCGACCCGTCGCGAGGGCGTCCAGGTGGGCGGGGTGGGCACCGGCTCCCCGGCGCGCAGCCGCCCGACGACGTCGGGGATCTCCTGCTGGGCGAGCGCGAGGGTGTCGGTGCGCAGTACTGCCAGCCGGGCGGACAGGGCCCGGGCGGCCCGGACGCCGCGGATCAGGCTGACCAGCAGCACCACGGCGACGACGGCGGTGCCGGCCACCAGCGCGGTGCGGTTCCCGGCGTCGCGCAGCAGGTAGGCGGCGTAGCCCCAGGCGGCGGCGAGGCCCAGGCTGGGGACCAGAACGAGGGCGAGGAGCGAGCTGCGGAGGGAGCCGGACCGGCCGGCGCGGTGGCCCGTGCGGGGGGCCGATATGCCTGGCATCTGATTCCTTGTTGCAGGGCCGAGTTGCAGGCCGGGACTCGGGCCGAACGGCGGATCGGCCCGAGCGGACCGGACCGGGTTTCGGGGCGCCGAGGCCGGGGTCGCCGGACGGGGTGACGCGGTGTCACCGTCCGCGCGGGGTGCAGCACGGCCGCCGACGGCAGGAAACCTATCAGTCCCAGGTGGCCTCATCGCAACATCAACTGACGATATGTGAACGGGTGATGGCACCGCCGACCGGTTCCGACCGGAGTGTTCGCCAACGGAACGCCGCAGCTCAGTGCGGGTGCCGTGAGGCGCGAACGGCTCCCGGGGAGGCCGGGCGAGCCTCTCCGGGAGCCGTCAGGAACAGGTCAAACCATCCAGGTCGGACCGTTGCTGTGTCGAAGGTTCGCCACCGCCCGGGCGGTGGTTCCTCCGCCGGATCAGCTCGCCGCGGAGAGCGGCACGACCCGGCCGTACCGCCGGTACCGGCCGTCCACCGCGGACGTCGCGGACGCCGCGGACCCCGCGGAGGCCGCAGGAGTCACGGAGCCCGCGAAGCCCGTGGAGACCGTGGACGCCGCGGCGGCCCCGGACTCCAGCTGGTTCAGCTCGGTCCACGCCCAGCTCGTCAGGTCGGACAGCTCGTCCGACCACTGCTTGCCGTACGTGCCCGCCGCCACCTGTCCGAGCCGCAGCTTCTGCACGTCCGAGGTGCCGGCCGGGGCGTAGATGTGGGTGGCGTCCCGCAGGTAGCGGATGATGTTGTGCTCCTCCTGGGTGCCGCGCGCGGCGAAGATCTCCATCGCCTGGCGCGCCGAGTCCATCGCGTACTCGGTGTTGATGAGCTTGGCGTTCATCAGCTCGGCGTCGCAGGCCTTGCCCCGGTCGAGCAGGTGCGAGGCGTGGTACGCGGCCAACTTGGCGGTCATCAGCCGGGACTGCATCTCGCCGAGCTTGAGCGCGATGCTGTTCAGCTGGCTGATCGGCTTGCCGTAGAGCACCCGCTCCTCCGCGTAGCGCACGGTGTCCTCCACCACGGCGACGTGGATGCCGAGCGCGACGGCGCCGAGGTTGAGCCGGCCGTACAGGGTGGAGGAGGAGTACGCGACGTCGAGGCCCTGGCCCTCCTCGGCGAGCCGGTTGCCGACCGGGATCCGGCAGTCCTCGAAGACGAGCTCGCCGAAGCTGAAGCCGTGGAGGCCGCCCTGGGTGCCGACCGCGCCGGTGCGGAAGCCGGGCCGGTCGCTCTCGACGAGGAAGGCGGACAGGCCCTTGCTGCCCCGGTCGGTGCGGAAGACCACCCCGTGGACATCGCCGATGTGCGAGTTGCCGACGAACACCTTGCGGCCGTTGAGCACGTACTCGTCGCCCTCGCGGCGGGCGGTGCCGGCCATGCCGAGCACGTGGCCGCCGGACTCCGGCTCGGTGACCGCGATCGTCGGCAGGCACTCGCCGGACGCGAACCTCGGCAGCCAGGCGCGCCGTTGGGCGTCCGAGCCGAAGTGGATGACCTTGGCGACACCGAGCTGTGAGGCCTGCGCCATCGCGCCCATCGCGCCGCTGACGCGGGCCAGCTCCTCCACGATGATCGTCTTGGCGAGGTGTCCCAGGCCCAGACCGCCGAACTCGCGCGGGATCGTGACACCGATCCAGCCCCGGCGGGCGATCTCCCGCGAGAGCTCGAACTCGATCTCCCGGTCGGCCTCCATTCTGGCCACCTGAGGACGTACCTCCTTCTCCGCGAACTCACGGACCTCCGCTCGGAGGCTCTCGTGTCGCTCGTCGGTGAAGTAGTCCATCGCCATGCTGGGTCCTCTCGTTCCGGTGGGTGTCGTGCCTCCGTTCACGCCGTAGATGCCGCTCCGGCCGCGCCCCCTGCGAGATGAGGGTGGGGGTGTGGAGGTGTGGCGGTGCCGATCGCGTCGAAGCCATCGGTGCATGCGGACCTTGGATCGGGTCTCCCGTGGGGCAGGGAGACTACCGTCCGTGTCTTCGGCAGGGCTCATTGTCATATGTGTACATGGGCTCCACACATAGTCGATCTTGGATTGGCGGAATTCGGCCCGTCACGCCGGCAACTGGTTTTGCGGGCGTGTCGGGTGGGGATTGACCTTGCCCCGCTTCTGCGCCCACCGCGGGGTCGCTCACATGCCGCTTTGACTGTTCATCAGCAAGGAAGACGATCGGTCCCGGTAGCACCGCGACGCCCGGATGTCTGATTACATGTGCGCCATGACTGATGTGATGAGCACTCAAGGCCAGTTCCCGGGTGCTGCCGGGGAGTCCGAGCGGACCCGCAGGCTGCGCAGCCTGGGTCTCAACGAACCCTCCGCGGACGAGGCCTTCGACCGCTTCGCCCACCTGGCAGCCAGCATCACCCGCGCTCCCATCGCGATGGTCAACTTCATCAACGACGAGCGCCAGATGTTCCGGGGGCTCTACATCCCGCCAAACACCGCCGAAGTCGCGGCCGAAGAAGGCGCGTCGTGGGCGGATCGGGGCATCGCCTTCGACCTTCCCACCCGGCAGATGCCGATGAGCCACGGCTTCTGCCCGCACGTGGTAGCCCAGCGCTCGCCCCTCGCACTGGACGACATCCTCGCCTACCCCCGGTTCGCCGGGAACCCCGTCGTGGACGAACTGGGCGTCCGGGCCTACCTCGGAGCCCCGCTCGTCGACGACACCAACACCGTCATCGGCACCGTCTGCGTCCTCGACCGGGAACCCCGGCAGTGGGGGCGCGAGCGCCTGCGCGACATCCAGCACCTCGCCGAGGCGCTGCTGTCCGAGATCCGGCTGCGTGACAACCTGCTCGCCCAGCAGCAGGAGATGTTCGCGGCCTTCGACGGCTCCCCGTTCCCCATCATGCTGACCGACGGTCCCGGCCAGGAGATCCGCTACGCGAACGCCCAGCACGCCGACACCTTCGGCCCCCCGGTGGCGTACGGATCGATCGGCACGGCCTACCCGCAGCTCGGCGCGGCCGGCCTCCAGCAGGCCGTCTCGGAGGCGTACCACACCGGTCGCGCCACCGTCCTCAACGACGTCCGGATCCAGTCCGGCCGCCCCGAGGCACAGCGCATCCAGCAGATCTTCAGCTTCACCTGCACCCCGCTGCGGGTGGCGCGCACCGGCCAGGTCAACGGCGTCCTCACCGTCGGCATGGACGTCACCGCCCAGTCCCGCACCGAGGAGGAACTCGGCACGCTGGCCGCACTGCTGGTCGACCGGCTCCAGCAGAACGGCGCCGTCACGCCGACCGCTCGACCGGGTGCCGCCGGTGGGTCCGGACTCGTCCTGCCGAGCTGAGCGGCCGACCGTCGCCCGTGCGCGGCAGCGCGGCCCGCGGCCGCACCAGCGCTCCGCACCATCCGTACCGTCCACCACCGTGGCGGGGAGCCTCTCACCCCCGAGGAGAGGCTCCCCGCCACGCTGCCGTTCGGGGGCAGCGGCTCACGGCAGTTCACCCGCTGCTCCGGGCTGCCCGCTGCTTCGGCCGCCCCGCTGCTCCGGGCGCCTGCTGCTCCGGCCGAGCGGGTGAACCGTCCGCCGCCCCCGCCCCTGCCGGACCCCGCGGCGGGCCGCCGGTGGTAGGCATGGGCCGCATGGACTGGATGGACTGGTTCGCCGCCCCCGACTACTGGCTGAGCCGACTGCTCGTCCAACGCCTGCTCGCCGGCCTCTACCTGATCGGATTCTTCGCCGCCGCCGCGCAGTTCCGGGCGCTCATCGGCACCGACGGCATGCTGCCGGTGCCCCGCTTCACCGCCCGGGTCCCCTTCCGCCGGTCGCCCGGGATCTTCCACCTCCACTACAGCGACCGCTTCTTCGCCGCCGTCGCCTGGAGCGGCGCCGCGCTGTCCGCCGCCGTCGCGGCCGGGCTCGGCGACGCCGTCCCGCTCTGGGCCTCGATCCTGCTCTGGGCGGCGCTCTGGCTCCTCTACCTCTCCATCGTCAACGTCGGGCAGACCTGGTACTCCTTCGGCTGGGAGTCGCTGCTGCTCGAAGCGGGCTCCCTGGCCGTCTTCCTCGGCAACGCCGACACCGCGCCGCCCACCCCCGTGCTCTGGCTGATGCGCTGGCTGGTCTTCCGGGTCGAGTTCGGCGCCGGACTGATCAAACTCCGCGGCGACAGCTGCTGGCGCGACCTGACCTGCCTGCGCTACCACCACGAGACCCAGCCCATGCCCGGACCGCTCAGCTGGTTCTTCCACCACCTGCCCGATCCCCTGCACCGGGTCGAGGTGGCGGCCAACCACTTCGTCCAACTCGTCGTCCCGATCGGCCTGCTGCTCCCGCAACCGGTCGCGACCTACGCGGCCTGCGCCGTCGTCGCCACCCAGCTCTGGCTGATCGCGTCCGGCAACTTCGCCTGGCTCAACTGGCTGACCGTCGTCCTCGCCCTCGCCGCCGTCGAACCGGGCCGCCTCGGACTGCCCCGCCACGCCCACGACTTCCCCGGAGCCCCCGTCTGGTACCAGGTACTGGTGACCGCCGTGACCGCCGCCGTCCTGGTGCTCAGCTACTGGCCGGTGCGGAACATGCTCTCGCGCGGCCAGGTGATGAACCGCTCCTTCAACCGGCTGCACCTCGTCAACACCTACGGCGCCTTCGGCAGCGTCAACCGCCTCCGGCAGGAGGTCGTGGTCGAGGGCACCGACGAGGCCGTCCTCACCCCGCACACCGTCTGGCGCGAGTACGGCTTCAAGGGCAAACCCGGCGACGTGCGCCGCCTCCCGCGCCAGTACGCCCCCTACCACCTGCGGCTGGACTGGCTGATGTGGTTCGCCGGCATCTCCCCGGCCTACGCCCGCCCCTGGTTCCTGCCCTTCGTCGCCCGCCTGCTGACCGGCGACCGGGCGACCCTGCGGCTGCTGCGCCACAACCCCTTCCCCGACGCCCCACCGACCCACGTCCGGGCGACCCTCTACCTCTACCGGTTCACCGGATGGCGCGAACTACGGGAAACCGGCGCGTGGTGGAACCGCACGGCGCTCCACGAGTACCTCGCGCCGGTCGACCTGCCCACCCTCGGCCGGGCCGGCTTCCGTCCGCCGCTCGGCCGCCCGGCCCGCGGCGTCCGTGACGTCCCGCTGGACCGGCTGCGGCGGCGCCCGCGCCCACCGCGGGCGGAGCGCCCTGGTGACCAGCCCGGCGAGCGGCCCGGCGACCGATCCGATGACCGGCCCGGCGACCGGCCCGGCGACCGGCCCGGCGGTCCGTCCGGTCACCCGCACGGACCAGCGCCGGACCACCCGGGCGGACCTCCCGGGTAGCGGCCAGGCGGGCGGTATGGCATACGACACCGGCCCTTCCGGCGGTGGGTGCGTGCAAGGCTCGAACGGGCACCCGTATTCTGGGCCTCCACAACCGGCAGCCCGACCGCGCGCCCCCGTGCCCCGCCCCCGGGGCGACCCCGCGCAACCGGTCCGCCGCCCCCTCGCCGCCAGCCCCGCCGTCGTCGCCCAGAACCGGACCTCACATGACAGTGCTTCACTCGCGCAACGCCGACGCAGCCGACCCGGCGGACGTCGCCGACGCCGCAGACGTCAAGGACCCCCAGGACGCCGCCGCGGAGCCCGACCTCCGCGAAGACCTCGGCCGCTACGCCGACCTCGGGGCCTTCACGCTCAGCGCCGACACCCACGCCTGGTACGCGGCCGTCGACACCGTCGCCACCCCCGAGGACGCCCGCGCCGCCTCCACCGCCCTCGCCGAACTGCGCGGCCGTGACCTTCACCAGACCTGGGAAGCCGTCACCGCCCTGGCCGCCGAGGCCAAGCTGGACGAGCCCGACACCGTCGCCAAGGCCGCGCTGCTGGTCGAGATGCTCCAACGCGTGCACCGCACCTCCGCCACCCTCAGCACCGCCGCGTACGACGCCGACCTCGTCGCCCTCGCCGCCGCCACCGCCGACAGCACCTGGCGCCGCGAGAACGGCGTCAAGCTCTCCTGGCTGCGCGCTCGCTCGCTGCGCAAGCAGGCCACCGCCCTCGCCCACGACCGCAAGGTCCGCCGCGAGGACCTGCACGAGGCGCTCACCTCCGCCGAGATCGAGCGCCGCGCCTGGGCCGCCCTCGCCCCTGCCGGCAGCCTCCCGAGCGTGCCTGCCGACGGTGACCTCGTCGACCGCACCGCCCAGGCCTTCGAGCCGATCAACACCGGCCTGCGCGGCCTCGCCCGGCTGCTGCCCGACCACGACCTGGACGGGCTGGCCTTCGCGGAACTGGCCGACCTGGTCGAGCGCCTGGCCGCCGACGAGGGCACCCTCTACCGCCTGCCGACGATCCGTGGCCTGCGCGCCACCCTCGAGGAGGCCGGCCTCGCCGACCTGCTCGCCGAACTCACCGCGGCCAAGGCCGACCGCCGCGCCGCCGAAGCCGCGTACGCGGCGCGCCAGGCGCTGGTGGCCGGGCAGCGGGACGGACTGGCGGCGGCGCCCGTCGTCGAGGACGCCGGGACCGCCGACGCCGATGTCGAGGCCGAGGCCGCCGCGCGTCAGGCGCTGGCGGGCGGGCAGCGGGACGGGCTGACGGAGGAGACGGTCGTCGAGACCGTGGAGACCGTCGAGGCCGGCACCGAGGAGCCGGTCACCGAGACGGTTGACGACGCCGAGGCCGAGGCTGAGAACGATGTCGAGGCCGAGGCTGAGAACGATGTCGAGGCGTCCGACGCCGAGCTGACCGACGTGGAGGCGGAGGCTGCCGCGCGTCAGGCGCTGGCGGGCGGGCAGCGGGACGGACTGACGGAGGAGACGCCGGTTTCGGTGACGGCTCCGGTCGAGGAAACCGCTGAGGCCCAGGCCGATGCCGAGGTCGTTGAGGCGGCGTCGGCATCGGGCGTCGATTCCGCCGGGACCGAGTCGGTCGTGGAGGAGGCGGTGACGGAGGAGGCCGCGGCTGCCGTGGTGTCCCTCCCGGCACCCTCCCCGGCCGCCGACGACCTGGTGGCCGCCGCGACCGCCGCGCTCGCCGAGGCTGCGGCTGCGGACGAGGTTGCGGTTGAGGCCGAAACGGCTGAGGCCGAGGAGCCCGTCGTCGAGGTTGAGGCCGATGCGGAGGTCGAGCCGGAGGCCGTCGAGGCCGAGGTCGCGGTGGAAGTCCCTGCCGCTGAGGCTGTCGAGCCGGTGACCGACGCGGAAGCCGTCGAGGAGGCTCCGGCCGTGACGGTGGAGGAGCCCGAGGCTGAGGTCGAGGAGCCGGTCGTCGAGGATGCGGAGCCGGTCGAGGCAGTGACCGCCGAGGCTGAGGTCGAGGTCGAGGTTGAGGCCGCGGAGCCCGCCGCGGAACCCGAGGCCGTCGTCGAGGCCCCCGCCACCGAGCCGAAGCCCGAGCTCGCCGTCGAGGCCGAGGTCGAGGCCGTGACCGGCGCCGAGGTTGAGGCCGATGCGGAGGTCGAGCCGGAGGCCGTCGAGGCCGAGGTCGCGGTGGAAGTCCCTGCCGCTGAGGCTGTCGAGCCGGTGACCGACGCGGAAGCCGTCGAGGAGGCTCCGGCCGTGACGGTGGAGGAGCCCGAGGCTGAGGTCGAGGAGCCGGTCGTCGAGGATGCGGAGCCGGTCGAGGCAGTGACCGCCGAGGCTGAGGTCGAGGTCGAGGTTGAGGCCGCGGAGCCCGCCGCGGAGCTCGAGGCCGACGTCGAGGCCCCCGCCACCGAGCCGAAGCCCGAGCCCGCCGTCGAGGCCCCCGTTGCAGCCGAGGAGCCTGCCGCCGAACAGCCTGTCGCTGAGACGCCCGTGGCCGAGGAGCCCGCCGGCCGTCCCGCGAAGCCGGACTTCACCCCCGGCCGCCCCGTGACCGCCTACTCCGCCGACGAACTGCTCGCCGTCGTCCGCTGGATCGACACCGACGGCACCGAGCGGAGCGACGAGGAGCTGCTCCGCGCGGCCATGAAGGAGCTGGGCTTCGCCCGTCTCGGGCCGCGGATCAAGGAGGCGCTGGGCGCCGCCGTCGCCGCCGCGCGCGGCTGACGCCCGTCCGGCGGCCGTACGGAACAGGGCCCGGAACGCACTCGCGTCCCGGGCCCTGTGTCATGCGGCTGTGGCAGCCGCAGCGCACGGAAGCGTCAGCCGGCCTTGTTCCACGGCTGGCCGGCCATCAGCGCCTTCACGTTGGAGACGTACTTCGGGTTCGGGATGTCCAGGCTGCCGACGACCTCGCTCGTGGTCGGGTCGGTGACGGCGTTGTAGTGCACGTTGCCCGCGCCCGCGTTGTACGCCGAGATGACCAGGTCGAGCAGCGGGGTCTTGCCGGTGGCCGGGTCGGGGGAGAGGTCGTACCTGCCGCCGAAGGAGGAGTCGCCGTAGTAGGCGACCAGCCAGTCGAGCAGCTGGGTGCCGAGCTGGGCGTTCCCGTTGAGCGTCTTGGGGTCGGAGTTGGTGCCGTACTTGCCGTTCATCCAGCTCACGGTGTTCTGCATGATCTGCATGGTGCCGATGCCGCCGTCGCAGGCGAGGATGCCGGACTGCCAGCCGCTCTCCTGCCAGGCGATGGCCTTGACCAGGTTGACCGGCAGCGAGGGGAGCTTGTCGGTGCCGCCCGAGCTGAGGTTGAGCACCCGGGGCTGGCCGGCCGCCGCCGTGAGGGCGGCGCCCACGGTCGCCTTGGGCTCGTCGGGCTGGGGCTTGCTGGGCTGGCAGCCGCTCTGCAGCGGGGGCACGTGCGGGACGGGCGGCGCGGGCGGCGGCGGGAGGGCCACGGCACCGGGCTTGGCGGTGGGGACGGGCGCGGGAATGGCGGGCTTCTCGACCGGCGGCTGGGTGGCGGGTGCGGCGGCCGCGTTGCCGCCGCCGCTCTTGGCGTTTCCGCTCTGGGCGCCGGGCGTGGCCTTCGCCGGCTTGCTCGGCCCGGCGCTCGGGCTGTGCGAGGAGCCGGCGGACGCCGAGTCGGTGGGCGCCGGGGTCGTGCTCGCGGACGGGCCGGCGCCGGCCGTCTCGCCGGGTGTGGCGCCGGCGGCCGTGAGCGTCGTGCTCGCCGCCGCGTTCGGGTGCTTGTCGGCGCTCTCGGTGCCGCAACCCGCCAGTACGGCGGTCGAGACGGCGACGGCGGAGACCAGTACGGTTGTCCGCCGGATGGTGCTCAACTCCATGGTTCGTCCCCCCACTTGTCGCCGGGAGTCCCATCAGCCCGGCGAGTGGCGGTCATCCTACGATGTGGTCTCCCCGCCGAATGTGAACGGGTGGTCGATTGCCTGCCGGAGGACGGTCGGAGCGGTCACCAGGGAGGGGCCGTACCAGGTCAGGTGCCGTCCGTCGGCCAGCACGACCGGGATGCCGGGGAACGCCTCCGGGCCGTCCTCGGCGGTGAAGCGGTACGGCTCGTCGGGCAGCACCACCAACTCCGGTCGGCTCGCCAGCAGTTCGGGCAGCGGCACGGTCGGGTAGCGCTCGGGGTCGTCGGCGTGGACCAGTCGCAGGCCGAGGCGGTGCAGCAGGTCCCCGGCGAAGGTGTCGCGGCCGAGCACCATCCACGGGCGGCGCCAGATCGGCACGATCGTCCGCGGGTCGTCCGTCGTCGGCCGTACGTCGCGCCAGGCCGCCTCCGCCCGGTCCAGCCAGGCCGGGCGCGGCAGCCGACAGGCGACGGTGAGCAGCCGGTCGAGCGAGCGGAAGGCGTCCTCAAGGGTGCGGATGTCGGTGACCCAGACCGGCACCCCGGCGGCCCGGAGCGCGTCGAGGTCGGGGCGGCGGTTCTCCTCGTCGTTGGCGATCACCAGGTCCGGGGCGAGCGCGAGGACGCCCGGCAGGTCCGGGCTCTTGGTGCCGCCGATCCGGGCCACGGCCAGGTCCGCGGGGTGGCTGCACCAGTGGGTGGCGCCGACCAGCAGACCGGGCGCGGTGGCGGCGACGGCTTCGGTCAGCGAGGGCACCAGCGAGACCACCCGGCGCGGCGGGAACGGACCGAGTGGTACCGGCAGGTCGAGATCGTCGCGCGGGTCGGTGGGGTCGGCCATCCGGCCACCCTATGCGGGCTGTGCCGCACCGCCGTGCACGGGCGCTCCGCTGTGCCGAGTACGGGCGGTCGGGAAGGACCGGAAATCGCCGGGCGATCCCCGGGAACCGGGCGCGGACCCGGCCCGACTACCTGGTCCGGGTCCGCAGCGTGGGCCCACGGCACGATCACCGACCAGGAGAGTTCTCATGCGCCCTCGCGTCGTCTGCGGCATCGCGGCCGCCGTCGCCCTGTTCGCCACGGCCTGCGGAAGCGGTGGCGGGGGCAGCGCCTCCATCACCGCCCAGCCCGCACCGGCCGCGGGCTACCCCGTCACGGTCGCCGACTGCGCGGGCAAGGAGACGACCATCGCCAAGGCCCCGACCGGGATCGTCACCAGCAACGCGGCGAGCCTGGAAATGCTGCTCCAACTCGGCGCGGGCGACCGGGTGATCGGCACCGGCTTCCCGCCCGGCAAGGGCACCCTGCCGTCCGCGCTCGCCGAGCAGGGCGCCAAGGTGCCGGTGCTCGGTGACAAGGCCGTTCCCAAGGAGAAGCTGCTCGGTTCCGGCGCCGACCTCTACGTCGACACCTTCGGCGCCATGCCGATGATGGGCGGCGGCGCCACCGGACCCAGCGAGGCGGAGTTCGCGGCGGCCGGCATCCAGCACGTCTACCTCCTCTCCACCGCCTGCGCCGGCACGCCGAAGGCCGCCAAGGCGCCGCGCACCGACCTCACCGGGATCGAGGACGACATCCGCCGCCTCGGTGCCGTCACCGGCACCGCCGCCCGCGCCGAGGAGCTCGTCACCGGGATGGAGAAGCGGATCGGCGAGGTCCGCACCGCGCTCGCCGGTGTCCCGGAGGACAAGCGGCCGAGCTACTTCGTCTTCGACTTCGACGCCGGGACCAAGCAGCCGGTCGCGGTCTGCGGCCGGCAGGTCGCCAACGCCGTCATCACCCAGGCCGGGGCCCGCAACGTGTTCGCCGACTGCGACGCCGACTTCAAGCCCGGCTCCTGGGAGGACGTCGTGGCCAAGAACCCGGACTGGATCCAGCTGTCCGTGCGCGACCGGGGCAGTGAGGAGGCCACCCGTAAGGCCTACGACGACGCCGAGGCGTTCCTGCGGAGCTTCCCGGCGACCCAGGGCCTGAAGGCCGTCCAGGAAGGGCGCTTCGTGCGGCTCGGCTCCGAGGTGACCACGATCGCGGGGGTGCGCAACGCCGACGCCGTCCGGCGGATCGCCGCCACCGTCCACCCCGACCTCGTCAAGAACGGTCAGTAGAGCGTGACTTCGGCTATCCGTGCCGATCCCGCCCGGGAGACCCGCCGCCCGGCCCGCACCCTGCGGGCCGGGCCGCTGGCCGCCGCGCTCGCCGTCGTCCTGCTGCTGGCGCTGACCGCCGCCGTCTCGCTCGGCTCGGTGGACCTCCCACCCGGCGAGGTCTGGTCGGTGGTCGCCCACCACCTCACCGGCCGCGCGCCCGAACCCGGCACCCGCGACCTCATCGTCTGGCAACTGCGTGTTCCGCGCGCCCTGTTGGCGGCCGTGGTGGGCGCCGGACTCGGCCTGGTCGGCACCGCCGTCCAGGCACTGGTCCGCAATCCCCTCGCCGACCCGTACCTGCTGGGCATCTCCTCCGGCGCCTCCCTCGGGGCGGTCGCCACCATCGTCCTCGGCACCGCCTTCGGCCTCGAACTCTCCTTCGGCAGCGCGCTCGGCCTCACCGTCTCCCTGGCGGCCTTCGCCGGCGCGCTCGCCGCGTTCTCCCTGGTCTGGCTGATGGCCCGGCGCGGCGGCGGCTTCTCGCCGCTGCGCCTGGTGCTGGCCGGCATCGGCATCGCCCAGTTCCTCGGCGGCATCACCAGCTACCTCGTCCTCCAGACCAGTGACGAGCAGCAGACCCGCGGCGTGCTGTTCTGGCTGATGGGCAGCCTCGGGGGCGCCGTCTGGGCCCAACTCGCGGTGCCCGCCGTCGCGGTGGCACTCGGACTGGCCCTGCTCCAGGCCCGGGCCCGCGGACTCAACGCGATGCTGATGGGCGACGAGACGGCCGCCGGGCTCGGTGTGGACGTCGCCCGGCTGCGCCGCGAGGTGTTCGTCGTCACCAGCGTGCTCACCGGGGTGCTGGTCGCCGTCTCCGGGGCGATCGGCTTCGTCGGGCTGATGGTGCCGCACGTCTGCCGCCTGCTCGCCGGCGGCGACCACCGGCGGCTGCTGCCGCTGTCCGCCCTCACCGGGGCGGTGCTCCTGGTCGTGGTCGACACCGTGGCCCGCACCGCCCTGGACGGCCAGGAACTGCCGATCGGCGTGGTCACCGCCGTACTCGGCGCGCCCACCCTGCTCTACCTGCTGGACCGACGACTGGAGCGCAGTTGAGGATCGCCGTCGAGGACCTGAGCGTCGCCCTGGCCGGGCGGACGGTGGTGGCCGGGGTCCACCTGGTTGCCGAGGAGGGGGAGATCGCCGGGCTGGTCGGTCCCAACGGCAGCGGCAAGTCCAGCCTGCTGCGCACCGTCTACCGGCACTTGCGGCCGAGCGCGGGGCGCGTGCTGCTGGCCGGGCAGGACCTCGGGGCGCTGCGGCCCGCGCAGTCCGCCCGGCACATCGGCGCACTGCCCCAGGAGCGCGGAGGTGACTTCGAGTTGAGCGTGCGCGAGGTGGTGGCGATGGGCCGCACCCCGTACAAGAGGGCCTTCGCGGCCGACGACCCCGAGGACCACCGGATCACTGCGGAGGCCCTGCTCCGGGTCGGCATGGCCGACGCCGCCGACCGCCGTTTCGCCCAACTGTCGGGCGGCGAAAGGCAACGGGTGCTGCTCGCCCGGGCACTCGCCCAGCAGCCGGACGTCCTGGTGCTGGACGAGCCGACCAACCACCTGGACGTCCGGCACCAGGTCGAACTCCTCGCGCTGCTGCGGGAACAGCGCCGCACCACGCTGGTCGCGCTGCACGACCTCAACGCCGCCGCGTCGGTCTGCGACCGGCTGCACGTTCTGCACCGCGGCGCCCTGGTGGCCTCCGGGGCGCCGCGCGAGGTGCTGACCGCAGACCTCCTGGCCGAGGTGTTCGGCGTCCGCGCCGCGGTGGTCGAACACCCGCTCACCGGCGACCCGTTGATCGCCTTCGACCACCGTTCCCCGGCGGGCGTCCCCGGGCTGCTCGGGTAGTCCGGCGCGGGGGCGGCCCGGCCTCACCGGCTCGGCGGTACGGCGGCTCTGCGGCCCGGCCGCTCTGCGACTCAACGGCTTTCGTAGTGGCTCGGCCGGCCGTCCCGCTCCACCAGTCGGCCGAGCCGGGAGGCCTCCTCGTTGCGGAGCAACTCCCATCTTCCGTCCGGGCGGTGGAGCACCGCCGAGTGCCAGGGCGTCATCCAGGCGTCGGCGGCCGCCAGCAGTCGGATGCCGAACTTCGCCGCGCCGACCGGCTGCGGGTGGATGGACAGCCGCACCGCCCGCGGATGCTGCTCGCCGATCAACTCGCCCCAGGCCCGGCTGCGTTGGATCACCCCGTAGGCGCGGCGTCGGCACTCCCGCTGCAGGGCGGACCTGGTGCCGGGGAAGCCCGTGGTGTCCTCGGTGAGGAAGCGGGTGATGCCGCGGTAGAGCCTCAGCGTCTCCTGCTCGGTCAGCACCTGCTCGCGCAGTTCCTCGACGCTCGGCGCGTACCGCTCGTGCACCCGGGCGCGCTTCTCGTCGTACGGCAGCTCGCCGAGCACCGCCCGCAGGTCGAAGGTGTCGAGGTGGCGCAGGCCCTCGCGGTCGATCATCGCGGTCAACTCGTCCGAGTACGCGTCGATGTGGGCGTCGGCGACGTTGATCAGGTCGCCGAAGATGTGGCCGTCCGAGCAGATCAGGATCCGTGCGCCGGGCGGGTGGATCCTGCCTATCCGGGCGCACAGCTCGTCGAGGAAGGTCAGGGACAACCGCTCCCCCTCGTCGGGCAGGTGGCCGAGCACCTTCGCAGGGTTCGGCGACTTGCACGGAAACCCCGGCAGGGTGAAGACGATGGGCTCGCCCGCGTCGATGTAGCCCGCCAACTGGGCCAGCTGGAGGGGGAAGTGCTCCGGGCGAGCGTCGAACTCCGGGTCGGCGGCGCGGCGGTGCGGGAGCAGCAGTCCGAGGATGCGGGCGGCGAGCTGCTCCGTCGACCGCTGCTCGGGGGTGCTGGTGATGCCGGTGACGAAGGAGGCGGCGGGGGTGAGGGGGGCGGCGCCGACGGGCGGCATGATGGATCTCCTCCACGGGTGGGCGGGCGTACGGGCTTCGGGCAGGCCGGAGCCGTGGGCGGCTGGCTGGCTAGTCGGGTGGCTGGGCGGCGGGGCTCAGTCGCGCCGGTCGTAGACGACCGGTAGCCGGTTGACGCCCCGGGCCAGGACGGCTGGGATCCAGGCGAGTTCGTCCAGGCGGTCACCGGGCGCGGTGGCCGGGCGCAGCCCGGGCAGCCGGGCGAGCAGGGTGCCCACGGCGATCTGGAGTTCGGCCCGCGCGAGGGCGGCGCCGGGGCAGTAGTGGATGCCGTGGCCGAAGGCGAGATGGGCGTTCGGCGTGCGGTCGAGGTCGAGGCGGTCGGCCTCGGGGAACTGCTCGTCGTCGCGGTTGGCGGCGCACAGCGAGACGATGACCGAGTCGCCGGCCGGAACGGTGGTGCCGAACAGGTCGCTGTCCTCGGCGAAGAAGCGCCAGGTGGTGAGCTCGAAAGCGGCGTCGTGGCGCAGCAGTTCCTCCACCGCCCGGGCCAGGCGGCCCGGTTCGTCGAGGCCCGCGCGCAGTTCGGCGAGCTGTTCGGGGTGGCGCAGGAGCGTGATCAGCATGGTGGTGATCTGGTTGGTGACCGGCTCCTGCCCGGCGACCAGCAGCTGGAACACGATCGAGTCGAGTTCCTCGCGGCTCAACCCGCTCGTGTCGTGCGCGGCGACGAGCCGGCCGAGCAGGTCCTCCCGCTCGTCCCAGCCGGGGGCGCGGTGGTCCCCGCGCTTGCGGGCGACCACCTCGGCGATGTACGTCTGCAGGCCGCGCAGCCGCGCCTCGTACGCCGGCCGCCCCGGGTCCCGGGGGCCGACCGGCTGGACCACCTTCCCCCAGTCGCGGTCGAAGCGGGCGGCCAACTCGGCGGGCAGACCGATGACTTCGGCCAGCACCCGGAAGGGGTAGTGGGCCGCGAAGCCCGCCACCAGGTCGGCGCCGCCGGTGGCGGGCAGCTCGTCCACCAGGGCGTCGGCGAGCTCCTGCAACCGCGGGCGCAGCGACTCCACCCGGCGCGGGGCGAAGGCGTCCAGCACCAGGCGGCGCATGGCGGTGTGCTTGGGCGGGTCCTGGTGCAGCAGGTGGACCTGGAGCTGGGAGTGCTGGGGCTCCGGCATGATCGAGGCGCGTCGGCGCCAGTTGTCGTTGCCCAGGGCGTGGTTCTTGCCGAGCCGGGGATCGTTGAGGGTCGCGTGGGCGGCCTGGTACCCGGTGACCAGCCAGGCGTGGATGCCGCTCGGGAACTCCACCCGGTGCACCGGCCCGGCCTCCCGCATCCGGCGGTAGAGGGGGTACGGGTCGGCCTTGTAGTCCGGGCCGTGCAGCGGGACGGGGTCCGGGAGCCGGTCGTGGCCGTACGGGCAGCGCGGCGCCCCGGGCGCGGGCTCGGTCCGGGGCTCCGGCCCGGTCCCGATCCCGGCCGTGGTCGTGGTCGTGGTCGTGGCGTCGGCCGTGGCCGTGGCGTCGGCTGGGGGCGGGGTGCGGACGGTGTCGGTCATGTGGTTCCTCCGAAGGGGCGGGGGCGGGCGGCTCTCGGGCGACTGTCAGGTCCGCGGGCGGCGGTACCGGGCGAGCAGGACCACGGCGGTGGCCGCGACCAGGGCGGCCACGGCGATGCCGGCGTGAGTAGCGGCGCCGGGTCGGTCGCCGGCCACCGCGGCGGCGGTGCCCAGAGCCGGGCCGAGGGCGAAACCCAGGCTGCGGGAGAGTTGGACGGCGGAGCCGGCGGTGGCGAGCTTCCCGGGCGGAGAGGCGGTCATCACCAGCGCCTGGGTGGGGCCGCCGTTGAGGCCCATCCCGGCACCGGCCAGGGCGAGCCGCGCGGCGACGCCGAGGGTGGACCAGCCGGAGTCCACCGGGACGAGCAACGCCAGGCCGCAGGTGGTGACGACGGCACCGGTGAGTGCGGTCGGCCGGGCGCCCCAGCGGTCGGCCAGCCGGCCGCCGACCCGTCCGGCCAGCACCATGCCGAGCGGGAAGGCCAGCATGGTCAGCGCGGTGGCGGTGGCGCTCTCGCCGTGCGGGCCGCGCAGGTACTGGACGAGCAGGTACTGACAGGCCGCGAAGCCTGCGGCGAGCGCGAGCACCGAGGCGTTCACCCCGGCGGTCCCGGCGGCCCGCAGCACCTCGGCGACCGGCCGACCACCCGGACGGCGCAGCCAGAGCAGCACCAGCGGCGCGGCGGGCAGCGCGAGCAGTAGCCACTGCGGGGCCTTCGGCGCCAGAGTGAGTCCGAGCAGGACGGCGGCGACCGCCGCGCCGATCAGGGCGGCGTCGCCCAGCGAACCCCGGTCGGGCAGGCGGAGCCCACCGCGTCGCGGCGCGTTCCGGTGCACGATCAGGACGGCGGCCAGACAGACCGGCAGCTTGACCAGGAAGATCGCCCGCCAGCCGAGGTGGTCCAGCAGTAGGCCGCCGACCACCGGGCCGGTGACGGCACCGAGCGGTCCCAGCGTTGCAGGCACGCTCATCGCCCGACCGCGCAGCTCCGGCCGGACGGAGGTCGCGGCCAGTACCGGCATCAGGACGAACAGGACGGCCCCGAAGGCCCCTTGCAACACCCGTGCCGCGATCAGCCAACTCGCCCACGGGGAAAGGGCGGCAAGCACGCTGCAGGTCGCGAAGCAGCTGACCGCAAGCAGCAGCGCGGACCGGGTGCCGACCTGGTCCAGCCACCGCCCTGCGGGCAACAGCAGGGCGACCAGGGGAAGTTGGTAGCCGAGGACGGCCCACTGGGCGACCCCGGCGGAGACGTGCAGACCGGAGGACATGTCGGTGAGCGCCAGGTTCACCACGTTCATGTCGAGCATCGCGACGAACGAGAGCAGTCCGGCGGCCACGACCAGGCTCCATCGTTCGACCTGCTTAACCTGACTTGTCGTCAGGTCATCGTGGTGAGAAGGCCCTTGTGTCCGCACGAACTTCCTCCGTTCCCCGCTGCTGCACCGAGCACCGCCTCGGCGGCGGTGTCCGGTACAGCAGTCGGGGGCGCGGGGGTCGTGGTTCCGAACATTTGGGGGAATTTTTCCGGACGAGCAACGAACAACTTTCAGCGAACGGATAACAGATGACAGATTTCGAAATCTGTCATCTGTTCGCTGTCGTCTGTCAGCTGTTATCCGTTCGCCGCCCGCCGCTCAGCAGGCCGCCGCGAGCTCCCCGGCCTCGGCTGCCCGCAGTCGTGCCATCAACTCCTCGCGCGCCCGGGCGACGCGGGAGCGGACGGTGCCGACCGGGCATCCGGCGACCTCGGCCGCCTCGGCGTAGGTCAGCCCGACCACCTGGGTCAGCACGAAGGCCTCCCGCCGCTGGGCGGGCACTCGTTCGAGCAGGTCCCCGAGGGCGATCCCGTCCTCGAACCCCGCCGTCGGGGTGCTGCTCTGCCGTTCCGCCGCCTCCTGCCAGTCGGGCAGCGCGGCGCAGCGCGGCCGGGCGGCGGCCATCCGGTAGCGGTCGATCACCGTGCGCCGGGCGATCGACAGTAGCCAGGTGCGGGCCGAGGACCGCCCGGCAAAGGCGGGGAGGCCGCGCAGTGCCCGCAGGAAGGTCTCCTGGGCGAGGTCGTCGGCGGACTGCACGTCGGTCAGGTGGGCGACGAAGCGCCAGACGTCCCGTTGGGTGGCCCGGACGAAGGCCTCGACGTCGGCGGCCCGGCCCGACCGGGCGGTCAGCGCGAGCGCCGTGAGCTGGTCGTCATCCACGGCGGCCTCCGACCTTGCCGCTCCCGATCCGGCGGGTCCTACAGCTCCCGCGGGTCCCGCAGGCCCTGCGGGACCCGGTGCCGGACGTGACCCGTCCGTTCCCGGCCGGGCAGCCGTGCGGGACGATGGCCGTATGAGATGCGCGCAGTTCCGTACCGCTCTGTCCGCCCGGCTCGACGGCGAACCGAGCGGCCTGCCCGGCATCCGGCTGGACAAGCACCTGGCGCGCTGCACCGGTTGCCGGGACTGGCTGGAACGCGCGGAACGACTGCGCGACCAGGTGTCGGCGGCCGCTGCGGACGGTCCGTCGGAGGCGTGGGCGGCCGGGCTGTCGGCCCGGCTGGGCGGGGACGCTGCGAGCGGTCGGGCGCCGGAGGGGCAGCAGACCGCCGAGCGGTAGGACGGTGGCGCCGGTGCTGACCGGTGCGCCGTCGAAGTGAGGCATGGGAAGGTCCCGAGGGGAAGGCTGGAGCGGCGCCGCGCACGGCGGCACCGCAGTCGTCCGTGGCCCCTGGCCGCGCGGCACACCGCACCTCCGGCGAGGGAGGCCGATGGACGCGGACGCGGACGAGGGCCGGAGCCCTGACTGCGCGGCGGCACGGCGCGCGACGGCACGGGGCGTGACGGCGCAGGGCAACGGCGGCGCGACAGGGCGACCTGCCCGACGCGAGGGTCCCGGAAGCGGCCGGAGTCCGGCCGGAGGGGGAGGAGCGCGGCGGGCGCGTCAGCAGGCGAGCGCGAGCGCCGGCGGCCCACGCCGGACGACGGCGTGCGTGAGCAGCACCGACCGGAGCGGCCGGGCCGGCCGGTCGGCGGGCCGGAAGGCGGCGGGCGGCCGGTACCCGAGGGGGCGGGCGAACAGCGCCAGCAGCGGGAGCAGCAGCGCTCCCGCGACCACCGTCCCGAGCGCGGCGAGCAGCTCGAAGACCCGGACCAGCGCGGCGTCACCGCGCCAGAGCAGCAGCGCGCAGGCGAGCGCCGCCAGGACGTGGGCGAGGGCCATCCCGGTCGACATGCCGTGGGACATTCCGCCGGACATCTGACCGGACATTCCGCCGGACATCTGGTGCGTCATCCCCGGGGGCATGCCCGGCATTCCAGCCGCCCCCGACAGGCCCATGTCCATGGCCACCCCGTCGACCGACCCGGCCGCCCCGTGGTGCATCCCCGCAATCGGCCGCAGGCTGCCGGCGGTCGGTGGGACGTCCGGGTCGATGCCCGCCATCCGCGCCAGCTCGACGGGCGAGAGCCCGCCGCCGGCCCGGTCCGGGTTGCAGAGCAGCAGGGCGGCCCAGTCCGTGGTGGCGAGCCGACCGAGACCGGAGCCCCCACGGCCGGCCGCCCCGGCCTGTTGGAACAGCAGGTGCAGCGCGCTCTGCGCCGCGACCATCCAGATGCTGATCACACCGATTCCGCGCCGCTTTCCGGCCAGCAGCCAGGTCAGCCCGAGGACGGCCCCGAACGCGCCGAGCAGCACCGGAGGCGAGACCCCGGCCCCGGCCATGGCGACGTGCGCCGTGGCGGCCATCGCCACGCACAGCGCGGCGAAGACCGCGGCGCGCAGCAGGCGGATTCGGTCGGTCATCACGATGGCACTCATCGTCGCACCCGCTGCGCCCCGGCCGTGCCGCACCCTCCGGTCATGGCCGGTTTCCGCCCGTGAGACCATGCCCGGCCGTCGGATCGGCCGATCAAACGGTTTTAGCTCGATTTCACCCGGTCGTCGAACCGGCTTGACACACGCGCCTTCCGCTCACTACATGTGCACACTCCGGCACGGAACGTACGTGCCGGAACGGATCCGATCGGAAGCAGGAGGCGCGGCCATGAACACTCCGACGGAGGTCCCCACCCCGACGGAGGTCCCCACCCCGGCGGTGGGCTCCCCGGACCTCGCCGACCCCCGCTTCTGGCGGTTGCCGGCCCCCGCCCGCGCCGAGGCCTTCGCCGAGCTGCGCCGCCGGCCCGCCCCGGTCTACTTCGGCGACCGTGCCACCGGCCGAGGCTTCCACGCCCTGGTCCGGCACGCCGACGTGGTCGAGGCCAGCCGGACCCCCGCCGTCTTCCGCTCCGGCCCCGGCGTGACCACCCCGGAACCGCCCCGCTGGGTCCGGCTGCTGTTCGGCGACTCGATGGTCAACCTTGACGACCCCCGGCACGCCCAACTGCGCCGGATCGTCTCCAGGGCCTTCACCCCGCGCCTGCTCGGCCGGATCGAGGAGGACGTCCGCCGGATCGCCACCGCCCTGGTGGACGAGGTCGAACGCGACCGGCCCGAGGACTTCGTCGGCCCGGTCGCCGCCGAGCTCCCGTTCCAGGTGATCTGCTCCATGATGGGCATCCCCGAGGAGTCCCGCCGCACCATCCTCGGCCTGGTCAACCGCACCTCGGCGGGCACCGGGGTGGCCCGGACCCGGCGCGGCCGACTCCGGGTGCCAGGGCGCGGGCTGGCGGCACTCGCCCGGATGCAGGGCATCGTCGCCGAGATCGGCCGCGAGCGCCGCCGCCGTCCCGCCGAGGACCTGATCTCCGCGCTGGTCACCGCCGACGTGGACGGCCGCCGGCTCACCGGCCGCGAACTGGGCGCGTTCTTCAGCCTGCTGCTGGTCGCCGGGGTCGAGACCACCCGCAACGCGCTCGCCCACGGCCTCCACCTGCTGACCGTCCACCCCGAGCAGCGCGCGCTGCTGCTCGCCGACCTGGACGGTCGGCTCGACGGGGCGGTGGACGAGATCGTCCGCCACGCCACCCCGATCGTGCAGTTCCGCCGGACCGTCGCCGTCGACCACGAGCTCGGCGGCCCGGGCGGTCCACTGCTGCGGGCGGGGGAGAAGGTCGCGCTGTACTACGGCTCGGCGAACCGGGACGAGACGGTCTTCCCCGACCCCGAAGCCTTCGACATCACCCGCACCCCCAACCCCCACCTCGGCTACGGCGGCGGCGGACCGCACTACTGCCTCGGCGCCCACCTGGCCCGGCAGGAGATGACGGTGCTGTTCCGCGAACTGTTCACGCGGCTGCCCGGGGCACGGTCGCTCGGCGAGCCGGTGCTCGTCCCGTCCAGCTTCGACCACCGGGTCCGCGCGCTGCGCTTCACCTTCTGAACCCCTCTGTACCGTCCCTGAGCCCCGCCCAGCCGCCCGTCGCCCATCCTCGGGGGCCGGTCCGTCAGGCGAGTTCCCAGACCGCGTGGTCGTGCGCGAAGAGCACCCGGCGCGGCGCGTGCTCCGCCACCCGGTCCAGCCAGGCCCGGTACCCGGGCAGCGGCGCGGCCACCCCCTCGCGCGCGGCCTGCCGGGCCAGTAGCGCCTGCCCGTACTCGGTGGCGAAGTCGTACGCCTGCCCGGCCAGCAGTACCGTGCAGTCGCCCAGCCGTTCGACCAGCAGCGACTGGTGGCCCTCGGTGTGTCCGGGCGTGGGCAGCACCCGTACGCCCGGCCAGATCTCGGTCTCGCCGTCCAGCTCGCGGTACACGGCACCGGGGAAGTCGACCAGGGCGTCGATGGTGTAGTCGCCGCGCCGGGCGGTGGCCAGCTCGTTCGACTGGACGAGGACGGGAGTCCCGGCGAACAGCGGATTGCCGCCGCAGTGGTCGAAGTGCAGGTGGCAGTTGACCACCAGGTCGATGTCCGAGACCGAGACGCCGGCCGCGGCGAGCGCCTCCGGCAGCGGGCGGCGGACCGGGCGGTAGTGCGCCTCGGTCTCCGGCGAGCCCGCGCCGATCCCGGTGTCGAACAGCAGCAGCCCCTGCGGGCCGCGGACGAGGTACGCGAGCACCGGCTCCACCCGCGGCTCGGGGCCGCCCACCTCGGAGGCCGGCCGGACGAAGTAGCCCAGGTCGAGACGGCGGATCGTGTGCATGTTTCCCCCTTGTCACTCAGCCCCCGTGCGTCGGCCGAGGCGGCCGCTGCTCCGCACCCTAACCCGTCGGTCGAAGGGCGTCGGCGGGCGTCCGGCTGCCGGTTCCGTCAGGCCTGCTGTGGCCTGCGGTCATCAGGGCGGGCCCGGGCGGCGCGCGGCCGGGTGCGTGAGCGGTTCGGGCGGTGGCCTGCGTCACGGCGAGCGGACCGGATGGGGAGCACAATGCCCGGCATGACCGAACGTCCGACACTGCCCGAGGTCGCGCCCGACGTCGCCCCCGAGCCCGCGCCCCGGCCGGAGCCGACGCCCCGGCCCACGCCCGGCCCCACCGACCGCCCCACCGCCGACGTCTGGGCCGCCCTCGGCGGACCGGCCGAGCTGCTGGACCGGGTGGGCTTCCACGGCCCGCCGGACGGCCTGCCCTCCGGCCTGCCGGTCCGACAGCTGGCCCGGGCCACCGTGGCCGCCTGCTCGCTGGCCGCCGCCGAACTCGCCGCGCACCGCAGCGGCGGGCCGGTTCCCGCGGTCCGGGTGGACGAGGGCGCGGTCGCCACCTCCTTCGTCAGCGAGCGGCACCTGGAGGTCGACGGCCGCAAGCCCGTCAGCTTCGCCCCCCTCTCCGGCTTCTGGCGCGCCGCCGACGGTTGGGTCCGCACCCACGCCAACTACCCGCACCACCGCGACCGGCTGCTCGCCGTCCTCGACCTCGCCCCCGACGCCGGGCCCGAGCAACTCGCCGGCGCGCTCGGCAAACTGCCGGCCGAGCAGGTCCAGGAGCGTGCGTACGCGGCGGGGGCGCTGGCTGTGGCGGTCGCGCCGGTGAGCGGGGACGTGCACCCCCTGATGGAGTGCCGGGAAGTCGGCGCGGCCCCCGTTCGTCCGCTGCCCGCGGCCTCGGTGGACCGGCCCGCCACCGGGATCCGGGTCCTCGACCTCAGCCGGGTGATCTCCGGACCGGTCGCCACCCGCACCCTCGCCCTGCTCGGCGCCGACGTGCTGCGGATCGACTCGCCCCGGCTGCCCGAGGCCGACGACGCCCACACCGACACCGGCTTCGGCAAGCGCTCCACCCGCCTGGACCTCGCCGACCCGGCCGACCGGGCCACCTTCGAGGGCCTGCTCGACACCGCCGACGTGGTCGTCAGCGCCTACCGCCCAGGGGCGCTCGACGCCCACGGCCTCGCCCCCGACGCGTTGTTCGCCCGCCGCCCCGACCTGATCCTCGCCCAGCTCTGCGCCTGGGGCTGGACCGGTCCGCGGGCCGGGCGCCGCGGCTTCGACAGCCTGGTCCAGGCAGGCGTCGGCATCGCCGCGCACGAGGCGTCCCCCGACGGCCGGCCCGGGGCGCTGCCCGCCCAGGCCCTCGACCACGGCACCGGCTACCTCCTCGCCGCCGCCGTCCTGCGTGCCCTCACCGAACAGCGGACCCGCCGCCCCGGCGGCCGCCACCTGCGCTTCTCCCTGGCCGGCACGGCCTCCTGGCTGCTGCACGGCATCCGGCCCGAGCCGGCGGACGCGTCGGGCCCGGACAGTCGGCCGTACGACGCGTCTCACTGGCTCACCGAGACCGACTCGGCGTACGGGCGGTTGCGGTACGCCCTGCCGCCGATCGGCTACGACGGTGCGCCCGCCGACTGGGCCCGACCGCCCGGGCGTTGGGGGACGGACGCGCCGGTCTGGCTGTGAGTGAGCGGCCGGGGCGTGCGGTGGGCGGTGTCGGTGCGGTCTGGCAGCATCTGGGCATGACCGCCGCACACGCCACCGACTACACCTGGTTCGAACAGCGCTACCCCATCCTCGGTGAGGCGTACTGCCTCACCCAGGTCGAGGGGATCGGCGCCGAAGAACTGCTGCGCCGCTTCGACGCCCCGGCCGGCCGGGAGGTGACCGGCCTGGACGCGGTGATCGCGGCGTGGGAGACCTTCGACGACGGGGAGGACGAGGAGGCCGAGGCCCTGTTCGACCTGGACGAGGACCGGCTCCTCGTCGCCGTCACCGAGCTCGACGGCTGGGCGCTGGCGGTCGAGCCGTACGGCTACCTCGGCAGCCTGCACGACGTCATACCGAGACTCGCCGAGGGCGCCCGGCTGGTCTCGCACTTCCGCAACGCCAACGCGGTGGACCACTTCAACTGGTGGGAGCACGGCTCCTGCCGGCTGCAGTTCGAGCCGCTCTTCGCCGACCAGCGGCACGGCTCGGACGCCGACGCCCCCGGCATCGTCGAACTGCTGGCGGCCTGCGGCTTCCAGCCGGACGGCGGGCGCCACCCGCTGCACACCGAGGCGGCGTTCGCGCTCGCCGAGCGGCTGACCGACGTCCGCCTCGGGGCCGAACGGCTGGAGGCCGCCACCTTCCGGCTCGGCTACGCTCCCCGGCCGTAGCAGGGGGCGGAGACCCGGTCGGTGACGGCCGCCGCGGCGCCGGCGCCGCGTTCAGACTCCGGACGGGATCTGTTTCGCCCGTCCGCGCACCTGGAAGGCGGTCGCGATCTCGACCAAGCCGAGGATCACCAGCCAGCACCCGGCCAGCACGGTCAGTGCGGCGATCGAGCCGACCGGCCAGACCATCAGCAGCACGCCCGCGAGGGTGTTGGCCACCCCTGCGAAGGCCTGCCAGCCGCGGGCGGGCATCAGCGGGTCGGAGATCGCGGCGGCGAGCTGGGTGATGCCGCGGAACAGCCAGCCGATCCCGATCCAGAGGGCGAGCAGCAGCAGCGACTGCGCCGCGCTGCGGAAGCAGAGCAGCCCGAGCAGCACGCTGATCGCGCCGCTGATGAAGGCCAGCACCCGTAGTGCGGTGGTGACGTGGGTGCCGAACGCGGCGACCAGCTGCACGACGCCGATGACCAGCAGGTAGAGGCCGAACAGTACGCCCACCACCAGCAGGGTTTCGCGAGGCCACACGAAGACGACGATCCCGAGGGCGAGCGAAGCCACGCCGGCGGCCAGCAGGACCTGCCAGGCGGCCTTGGCGAGCTGGCCGAGCGGACCCTGGACCGGGGTTCCTTCGGGGGTGATGATCGGAGGGGCCACGACGGCGTACTCCTCGGGTCGGGGGCGGAGAACGGACTCCAGCCTCTTCGCACCGTCGCCGGACCGCACGGCGGGTACGTCCGTTCGAGTCATCCCGGCTGCCGGAACGACATCCTCCGGCCACCTGTCGTCGATACCATCCGTCGGTATGACTTCTGAAGGGTGGGGGACCCCTCCGGTCGAGCCGATCAGCCAGCACTACATCGTCTGCGGGGGCAACGCACTGGCCCACCGGCTGGTCCTGGAACTCGTCGAGCACTACGAAGTCCCGGTCGTCGTCCTGGTCACCGACCGCACCCGCGACCACGCGCCGCAGATCGAGCAGATCACGGGCGTGGCGGCCGTGGTCGAGTACCCGAACCTCACCGAGGAGGCGCTGCGGGCGGTGTCCATCGACACCGCGCGCGGCCTCGCCCTGGTCGAGGGCAGCGACCAGGACAACATCCATGCCGCGCTCAGCGCCCAGGGCCACAACCCGGACATCCGGATCGTCTTCCGGATGTTCAACCAGCGTCTGGGCGAGAACATCGAACGGCTGCTCAGGAACGGCGCCGCGCTGTCCGGTTCCGCCACCGCCGCCCCGGCCTTCGCCGCCGCCGCGCTCGGCCGGCCCAACTCGGTGGAGATCGACGGCCGTTACCTGCACATCGCGTTCGACGACGCCATCAGCTCGGACCGGATCTGCGTGGTCGCCGACCACATCGACCGGCAGGACCTCAGCAAGATCCGCCTGCTGCCGGAACAGGAGGGTGACTCGGCCCAGTTCGTCCGGCTCGCCCGGGAGTTCGGCGACGACGGACCGGTCCGGCAGGGCGGGTTGCGCCGCGCGCCGGAGCCGGAGCCCGAAGCCGGGTCTGATTCCGAGGGCGAGCCCGAGCGCGGGCACGAGCCTGCGGTTGGGCCCGAGGTCGAGCCCGAGGTCGAGCGTGCGGTCGAGCCCGACCCCGGGGCCGAGCCCGAGGAGCCGCCGGGTGGGATCGCGGCGCTGCAGGCGCTGCGGATGGAGCCCCGGGAGCCGATCAGCTGGGTGCGGCGGCTGCGCTGGCGGGTGCTCGACACCATGCGCTTCCTCACCAACGCCAGGCTGCGGGTGGTACTGCTCATCGCGCTCGCCGCGGTGCTGATGGCCTTCGCCGTGCTCTGGTACCTCAACCGGGACTTCGGCTGGACCGTCTACATCTCACTGCTCGACCTGGCCGGCGCCGCCCAGCCCGACCAGCAGGCCGACATCGCCGCCGGGACCGGGACGGGTGGGCTCTGGCAACGGGTCGCCCAGGTGGTGATCACCATCTGCGGGATCACCTTCGCGCCGGTCGCCACCGCCATCGCGGTCGAGGTGCTCGGCTCCGGGCGGCGAGGGCTGCCGCGCAACCCGAGCGCGGGCACCCGGGACCACGTGATCGTGGTCGGACTCGGCAACGTCGGTACCCGGGTCGCCACCCAGCTGCACGAGATGGGGGTGCCGGTGGTCTGCATGGAGCGCGACCCACAGGCCCGCGGCATCTCGGCCGTCCGTGCTCTCGGCATCCCGGTCGTGCTGGGCGACGGGCCGTTCGAGGAGCAGCTGCGCCGGGCCCGGCTGAAGCACAGCCGGGCGGTGATCGCGCTCAGCGGGGACGACGCCACCAACCTGGAGGCGGCGCTGGAGGCCCGCCACGGCAACCCCGACGTGCGCGTGGTGGTCCGGCTGTTCGACGACGACTTCGCCGGCCACTTCTACCGGACGCTGGACAACGCGGCCTCCCGCTCGGTCTCCTACCTGGCCGCGCCCGCCTTCGCCGCCGCCCTGATGGGCAGCGAGGTGCGCGGGACGCTGTCGGTGTTCCGGCACGTGCTGTTGATCGCCGAGCTGACGGTGGAGGACGGCAGCGGACTCATCGGCCTGAACCGGCACGACCTGGAGGACCCGGGCGGCGTACGGGTGATCGCCGCCCGCTTCGCCCGGAGCAACCAGCTGCACTGGGGCTTCGCGGACCGCACCCGGCGACTGGCCCCGGGCGACCGCATCGTGGTCGCCGCCACGCGGAGCGGCCTGGCCCGGCTGAACACGGTGCTGGTGGAGGAGGTCTGACGGAGGCGAGGAACGGCTGACGGCCAACGGATGCCGGCCGACGGATGACAGCTGACAGAAAACAGAAGACAGATGACAGATAACAGATTTCATCATCTGAAATCCGTCAGCTGTCATCTGTCATCCATCGCCCGTCAGCGGTTCTCGAACTTCGCCGCCCGCTTCTCGGCGAAGGCCGACATACCCTCCTTCTGGTCCGCCGTGGCGAACACCGAGTGGAACAGCCGGCGCTCGAAGCGGACGCCCTCGGCGAGCGTGGTCTCGAAGGAGCGGTTGACGCTCTCCTTGAGCATGATCGCCGCCGGGGTGGACATCGCCGCGACGGTCTCGGCGGTGGCCAGTGCCTCGGCCAGCAGCTGGTCGGCCGGGACGATCCGGGCGACCAGGCCGGCCCGCTCCGCCTCCTCGGCGCCCATCATCCGGCCGGTCAGGCACAGGTCCATCGCCTTCGCCTTGCCGATCGCCCGGGTCAGCCGCTGCGAGCCACCGATGCCCGGAAGCACACCGAGCTTGATCTCCGGCTGCCCGAACTTCGCGGTGTCCGCGGCAAGCAGGATGTCGCACATCATCGCCAGCTCGCAGCCGCCGCCCAGCGCGAACCCGGCCACCGCCGCGACGACCGGCTTGCGCAGCGCGCCGATGCGGTCCCACGGGCCCAGCCAGTCGTCCAGATAGACGTCCGGGAAGCGGTTGTCCTGCATCTCCTTGATGTCGGCGCCGGCCGCGAAGGCCTTCTCCGAACCGGTGATCACCAGACACCCGATCTCCGGGTCCCGGTCGAAGGCGGTGGCGGCGGCCACGACCTCGTTCATCAGCTGGGTGTTCAGCGCGTTGAGCGCCTTGGGCCGGTTGAGCGTGATCAGCCCGACCCGGCCCTTGCGCTCGACCAGGATCGTCTCGTAGGTCTCGGTCTCGGTCATCGCCGTTACTTCCAATCCGCTGCTCGGCCATTCCACTGCTCGGCGCCGCGCGGGCGCGCCCTGACCACCCAACGATCTACGACGCGCCCCGCCTCGCGCCAGTCTTGGTATGCGAGACGCCGGTCACCAGCCGGCTGTCCAGCCGGTCGCCGGAGCAGCGGAAAGGTCAGAACCGGACGCCGTGGCGCTCGGCCGCCAGCCGTACGGTCCCGGCCTTGACCTCGCCCCGGTGGGTCAGGGCGGTCAGCGCTGCGACGGTGACCGACTCGGCGCCCACGCCGAATTGCCGCCGGGTCACCGCCCGGCTGTCCGAGAGGCCGAAGCCGTCGGTGCCCGGGGACGTCCAGTCCTGCGGGGCCCGGTCAGGCCAGGCCCAGCTCGTTGCCCTCACGCGGGGCGAAGAAGCGCGCGACATCGGCCTCCGTCACGTCGCTCAGCGTACGCGGCGACCACTGCGGGCTGCGGTCCTTGTCGATCACCTGCGCGCGGATGCCCTCGATCAGGTCGCAGCCGTCCAGTGCGGCGCAGGAGATCCGGTACTCCTGGTCGAGCACCGCCTCCAGGGTGGTCAGCGCACGGGCGCGGCGCAGTGCAGCCAAGGTGACCTTGACGGCGGTCGGGGAGTTCCCGAGCACCAGCTCGGCGGACTCCTTCGCCTCCGGCACACCGGAGTTGAGCAGCCGCTCGACGATCTCCTCGACGGTGTCAGCCGCGTAGCAGGCGTCGATCCAGTCGCGCTGTCCGGTGAGTTCGGCGGGCGGCGCGGGCTCGGCGTGGGCGGCGACGGTCGCGGCCGGGTCGGAGCCGCGGGCGAGGGCGTCGAGCAGCTCGGGGACGCGCTCGGACGGGACGAAGTGGTCCGCGAAGCCGCACAGCAGGGCATCGCCGGGGCCCATCGAGGCGGAGGTGAGGCCGAGGTGGGTGCCCAACTCACCTGGGGCGTGGGCGAGCAGGCGGCTGCCGCCGACGTCCGGGACGAGGCCGATCCGGGTCTCGGGCATCGCGATCGTGGAGCGCTCGGTGACGATCCGCACCGCGCTGTGGGCGGACAGCCCGATGCCGCCGCCCATGGTGATGCCGTCCATCAGTGCCACGAAGGGCTTCGGGTAGCGGGCGATCAGGGCGTTCAGCCGGTACTCGTCGCGGAAGAAGGCGCGGGTGCCGGCCCCGCCGGCCCTGACCTCGTCGTGCATCGCGCGCAGGTCCGCGCCCGCGCACAGCCCGCGCTCACCGGCGCCGGTCAGGACGACGGCGCGCACCCGGTCGTCGGCGATCCATTCGTCCAGTGCCGCGCGGATGGTGGTGATCATGCCGTAGGTGAGCGAGTTGAGCGCCCGCGGGCGGTTCAGCACGATCCGTCCGAGACCGCCGTCGCCGTCCAGGACCGTCCGGACCTCCGCCATCTCTGCGCCCATCGGAACCGCTCCCGCTCTTCGGTGATCTCGCCTTCCGCTGTCCACCGTACCGGGGCGGACCGGTGGTGGTGATCGCGAGGCCGGTGTGTGATCGCGGTCCCGCGCTCGGGCAGCGCGGTCAGGGTCCGTGGGCGTTCCTCGCCTCGGACGACGCGCTCTGGGTCACCGGGCGGGTCATCGACGCCACCGGCGGCGCGGGGCTGTAGACGGCGGGAGTGGGAAAGCAGACAACAGCTGACAGATTTCAGATGATGAAATCTGTCAGCTGCTATCTGTCAGTTGTCACTTGTCAGCTCAGCCGTCAGCCGTCAGCCGTCAGTCACGAGCCACGAGCCACGAAGCGCTCCCTCAGCCCCGCACCCGGCCCGAGACCTCGCCGAACCCGACCACCACGCCGTCCGGCCCCGGGGCCGTTGCCGTGATGACGACCTCGTCGCCGTCCTCCAGGAAGGTCCGCGTCGTCCCGTCCGGAAGCTTGAGCGGCTCCTCGCCGTTCCAGGTCAGCTCGATCAGCGCACCGCGGGTGTCCGGCTCGGGCCCGCTGACCGTGCCCGAGGCGAAGAGGTCGCCGGTGCGCAGCGAGGCGCCGTTGACGGTCATGTGGGTCAGCTGCTGCTGCGCCGTCCAGTACATGCCGGCGAACGGCGGGCGCGAGACGAGGTGCCCGTTCAGCCGGACCTCCATCGCCAGGTCCAGGCCCCACGGCTCGCCGCCGCGGTCGTCCAGGTACGCGAGCGGCTCGACGTCGCGCTCCGGCGGAGAGACCCGGGCGTGCTGCAGGGCGTCCAGCGGCACGATCCACGGCGAGACCGAGGTCGCGAAGGACTTGCCCAGGAAGGGCCCGAGCGGCACGTACTCCCAGGCCTGGATGTCGCGCGCCGACCAGTCGTTGACCAGGCAGACGCCGAACACGTGCTCGCGGAAGTCGTCCAGTGCGACCGGTCGGCCCAGCTCGGACGGCGTGCCGACGACGAAGCCGACCTCGGCCTCGATGTCCAGCCGACGCGACGGCCCGAAGCTCGGCACGGTGTCGGCGGGCGCCTTGCGCTGTCCGTGCGGCCGTACCACCGGGGTGCCGGACACCACCACCGTGCCCGCCCGGCCGTGGTAACCGATCGGCAGGTGCTTCCAGTTGGGGGTGAGCGGCTCCGAGCCCGGGCGGAAGATCCGGCCCAGGTTGGTGGCGTGGTGCTCGGAGGCGTAGAAGTCGACGTAGTCCGCGACCTCGAACGGCAGGTGCAGCTCGACCTCGCCCACCGGCACCAGCGCGGGCGAGAGAGCCTCGCGGAAGGACTCGTCCGTCAGCCAGGTGGTGAGGTCGTTCCGTACCTGCGTCCAGACCGAACGCCCCGCCGCCATCAGCGGGTTGAGCGAGTCCGCGTCCAGCAGCGCCGACGGCGCGCCGGCCGCGCGGGCGGCCGCCCCGGCGTCCAGCACGAAGTCCCCGACGCGCACACCGATCCGGCGCTGCCCGGGCCGGTCGGCCGCGGTGAAGACGCCGTACGGCAGGTTGTGCACGCCGAACTGCGAGTCCTGGGCGCTGGTGAGCCAGCTGCGGGGGGTGCTCAACGGTCCTCCTGGACAAGTGGACTGGGCGACAGCAGGCCGAGCGCGGCCAGGTCGTCCAGGGGTTCGGTGATGCTGCAGGTGCCGAACGCGGTGAACGAGTTGCGGATCACCGTGACCTGGTGCCCGCTCAGCGCGCGGACGGCCGTGGCCAGCACCTCGCCGTCGCGCTCGGCGAGCACCTCGGCGGCCGCGGCGCGGTCCGTCTCCTGCGCGGCCAGCAGCACGTTGAGGAAGCCGTGGTGCTCGAACCCCGTCTTCGGATCGGTGTGCCGGACGGCGTTGTGCAGCCCGGCCGTGCACTTGTACGGCAGGCCGCGCCGGGCGCAGCCGGTGAGGAAGGCGGCCAACTCGTCCTCGTCCGGGAACGCCTCCGCGACGACCCCGCCAGTGCGGAACTTCGCCCGGTAGGCGCTGTCGACGAGGACGTCCAGCGTCTCGTCCAGCCCGTCCCCGCGCAGGAGTTCGCGCGGCAGCTCGACGGCGGCGGGCACGTCCGGGGGCAGCAGCCGGTCCAGCTCGGCGACCGCCTCGGCAGTGTCCCGGGTGGCCAGCTCGACCCCGGCGAGCTCGAAGGGCGCGGCGGCGGTGAGCGCCGGCCCGAGCTCGGCGCTGCCCCCCGGCAGCACGAGCCCGACCCTGAGCGGCCCGGTGCCCTCCACCGCCGCGGCCAGCTCGCCCAACCGGCCCGCCCCGCAGAGGAAGGGGCCGACCGCGTCCGCGTACCAGGCTGTGCGGTGGGCACGGTGCGCGGGCACCGCCTCGACGACCGGCAGGTTCCCGGGTGGGAACACCGCCGCGTCGTCGAAGAGCCCGCGGAACAGCTCCGGGACGGCGAAGTGACTCGCGGAGGTGCCCGCAGAGGTCTCCGCGGAGGGGACTGCGGGAGTGCCGGAGCTCATCGCCCGGGCCCCCGACCCGCCCACGTCCAGGCGTAGTTGGAGTCCTCGCTGGCCCGTCCGCCCTCGCCGAGCTCCAGCGGCCGGAAGGTGTCCACCATGACCGCCAGCTCGTCGAAGAAGTCCACGCCGATGCTGCGCTCGTACGCGCCCGGCTGCGGCCCGTGGGTGTGCCCGCCCGGGTGCAGCGAGATCGAGCCCTGGCCGATGCCCGAGCCCTTGCGGGCCGCGTAGTCGCCGCCGCAGTAGAACATGACCTCGTCGCTGTCCACGTTGGCGTGGTAGTACGGCACCGGGATGGACAGCGGGTGGTAATCCACCTTGCGCGGAACGAAGTTGCAGATCACGAAGCCGTTGCCCTCGAACACCTGGTGGGCCGGCGGCGGCTGGTGGATCCGGCCGGTGATCGGCTCGAAGTCCCGGATGTTGAAGGCGTACGGGTAGAGGCAGCCGTCCCAGCCGACCACGTCGAAGGGGTGGTGCGGCACGGTGTAGCGGGTGCCCGAAACGCCGTTCGGGCCGCGGTGCTTGACCAGTACGTCGACGTCCCCGGGGGAGTCGACCACGAGCGGCCCCACCGGTCCGCGGAAGTCCCGCTCGCAGTACGGCGCGTGCTCCAGCAGCTGCCCGTACTTGGACAGGTAGCGCTTGACCGGGGTGATGTGGCTGTTCGCCTCGATGCAGTAGGCGCGCAGCGGCTCGTCCCCGGCGGGCACCCAGCGGTGGGTGGTGGCGCGCGGGATGATCACGTAGTCGCCCTGACCGACCTCGATCGAGCCGAAGACCGTCTCGACCGTGCCCGAGCCGGACTCCACGTACACGCACTCGTCGCCGAGCCCGTTGCGGTACAGCTCACTGGGGGCCCCGGCGGCGACGTACGAGATCCGCACGTCGCCGTTGCCGAGGACCAGACGGCGGCTGCCCACGACGTCCGCGGACTTCCACTCCTGGTCCGCGAACAACTCGTGCAGCTTGAGGTGGCGGGGGAGCAGGGGATGGTTGGGCACCGTGGACTGGTCGGGCAGCTCCCAGGGCGCCGCGTTGACCACCGCCGAGGGGATGCCCCGGTGGTAGAGCAGCGACGAGTCGGAGGAGAAGCCCTCTTCGCCCATCAACTCCTCGTAGTAAAGCCCGCCTTCGGGTGTGCGGTGCTGGGTGTGCCGCTTGGGCGGGATGCTGCCCAGCTGCCGGTAGTACGCCATCTCCGTGCTCCTCCTCGACCGTCCGTGAGCCGACCGTCCGTGGGCCGACCCGACTGTGGGCCGACCGCCCGTCAGGGTGTCTCGACGCTACAGGTTGCCGCGACGGTCCTGCTCACGCTCGATGGACTCGAACAGCGCCTTGAAGTTGCCCTTGCCGAAGCCCAGCGAACCGTGCCGCTCGATGAACTCGTAGAAGACGGTCGGACGGTCGCCGATCGGCTTGGTGAAGATCTGCAGCAGGTAGCCGTCCTCGTCGCGGTCGACCAGGATGCCGCGCTTCTTCAGCTCCTCGATCGGCACCCGCACCTTGCCGATGCGCTCGCGCAGCTCCGGGTCGTCGTAGTAGGCGTCCGGGGTGTTGAGGAACTCCACGCCACGGGCGCGCAGCACGTCCACGGTGGTGAGGATGTCGTTGGTGGCGAGCGCCATGTGCTGGCAGCCGGGGCCGGTGTAGAACTCCAGGTACTCGTCGATCTGGGACTTCTTCTTGGCGATGGCCGGCTCGTTGAGCGGGAACTTCACCCGGTGGTTGCCGCTGGCGACGACCTTGGACATCAGGGCGGAGTACTCGGTGGCGATGTCGTCGCCGACGAACTCGGCCATGTTCACGAAGCCCATGACCCGGTTGTAGAACTGGACCCACTCGTCCATCCGGCCCAGCTCGACGTTGCCCACGGCGTGGTCCAGGGCCTGGAACAGGCGCTTGGGGGAGCCCTCCGGGTGGGTGACGCCGCTCTTCGCGGCGACGTAGCCCGGCAGGTACGGTCCGTTGTAGCGCGAGCGGTCGATCAGGGTGTGGCGGGTCTCGCCGTAGGTGGCGATGGCCGCGCGGCGCACGGTGCCGTTCTCGTCCGAGACGTCGTTCGGCTCCTCCAGGACGGTGGCGCCGCTGGCGCGGGCGTGCTCGATGCACTTGTCGACGTCCGGGACCTCCAGGGCGAGGTCGACCACGCCGTCGCCGTGGCGGCGGTGGTGGTCCAGCAGCGGGCTGTCCGGCTGGACGCCGCCCTTGATCACGAAGCGGCAGGAGCCGGAGCGCAGCACGTAGGACTTGCGGTCGCGGCGGCCGGTCTCCGGGCCGGAGTAGGCGACCAGTTCCATGCCGAACACGACCTGGTAGAACTGGGCCGTCTGGGTGGCGTTGCCGACCACGAACACGACCGCGTCCTGGGCGGTGACCGGGAACGGGTCGGAGGCCTGGTCGTGCTCGACGAGACCGACCAGGCGGCGCAGCTGGTCGGCGTCGAGGCCGGCCTCGCGCTCCTCGGGGGTCAGCTCAAGGGCGTGGGACTGCGTGGTCATCGCTCGTTCCTCCACTCAGGGCCTCGGCGTTGAGGCTTCCGGGGGTTGCCGGGGGCTTTGGGGCTTCCGGTCGGATCGCGTGGATCGCTGCCGCACGGCGAACGGGTGGGCGGTGCGGTTGCGCAGAGCTTGCTCCTGTCGTGAGGGTTGGGCAACAGGTCGTTTTTTCACTGCTCAATGTGTACAAGCTGATCAGGAATTCCGGGTCGTGGCTGCACAAAATGTGCTGTCTCCGGGCGGTCGTCGCACGAAATCTGCGCAACCGGCGCAACCGGCGCAAGCGCCGCTACCGGCCGTCGGCGTCCCGACTGTCGGTGGCCGGGCCGGTGGTGGGCGAGCCGTCGGTGACCGGGAGGTGGCGCAGGAACCAGTCCCCGGCCAGCTCAGCGGCCTGGTCGAGGGTGCCCGGCTCCTCGAACAGGTGGCTCGCGTGCGGCACCACCGCCAGCTCGCTCGCGCCCCGCAGCCGGGCCCGCGTCTGCCGGTTGAGGTCGAGCACGGTGGTGTCCAGGGCGCCGACCACGAGCAGCGTCGGGGCGTCGACCCGGCCGAGGACGTCCGGCCCGGCGAGGTCCGGGCGCCCGCCCCGGGAGACCACGGCGCGCACCGCCGGGCCCAGCTCGGCGGCGGTGTACAGCGCGGCGGCCGCGCCGGTGCTGGCACCGAACAGGCCGAGCGGCAGCCCGCGCGCGCCGTCGGTGCGCTCCAGCTCCCGCGCGACGGCGGTCAGCCGGGAGCCGAGCAGGCCGACGTCGAACACCTTGCGCCGGTCCGGCTCCTCGGCCTCGGTGAGCAGGTCGAACAGCAGCGTGCCGAGCCCGACCCGGTTCAGGTACCGGGCGACGTGCCGGTTGCGCGGGCTGTGCCGGCCGCTGCCGCTGCCGTGCGCGAACACCACGATCCCGCGTGCCCCGGCCGGCACCGTCAGCCGGCCCGCCAGACGGACCCCGGCGACGGACAGCAGCAGCTCGCGGTCGACGCCGTCCGGTGGCTCCTCCTGCCGTCCGTCCCCGTGCCCGACCCGGCCCCGGGCCTCGGCCAGCAGCCGCAGCACCTCCTCGTCGCCGGTCTGCGAGAAGTCGGCGTAGAACTCGCCGATCGCGAAGAACGGCGACGGCGTGTCGACGCAGACCAGCTCGTCGGCGACCTCGCTGAGCCGGTCCGTCCAGTCCCGGGGAGCCACCGGTACGGCGAGCACCACCCGGGCCGCGCCGCGTGCCCGGACGATCCGGCAGGCCGCCTTGGCGGTGGAGCCGGTGGCGATGCCGTCGTCGACCACGACCACCGTGCGCCCGCGCAGGTCGGAGGCCGGACGGTCGCCACGGTAGCGGCGGGCCCGGCGCGCCAGCTCGGTGCGTTCGCGCCCCTCCACCTGTGCCAACTGCTCGTCGCTGACCCCGGCGAGCCGCAGGACCTGCTCGTTCAGCACCCGGACGCCGTCCTCGCCGATCGCCCCCATGGCCAGCTCGGGCTGGTACGGCACACCGAGCTTGCGGATCACGCAGATGTCCAGCGGCGCGTCGAGCGCGGTCGCCACCTCGGCGGCCACCGGCACCCCGCCGCGGGGCAGGGCGACCACCACGGTGTCGGGGCCGGCGAGATGGGCGAGGTGGGCGGCCAGCCGGTGGCCCGCCTCGGTGCGGTCGGTGAAATGGGTTCCGGTGACGTGCATGACACGGCCTCCGAGTTCCACCGTACGCCGGTCGGGCGGGTCGGTCCCGGCGGGCCCGGCGTGGCTGGGCGCCTGCCGGGCCACGGCCCGGACGCACGTCGGGGCGCACGTCGGGACGCCTCCCGGACGGGGTCCCGGGCACTTCTCTTCAAGGGCCGGGACGGCCGCGGGCACGGAGACGTGGTCCGGGAGTGCCGGTCCGCCGACCGGCACTCCCGGGGTCTTGCCGGATCTACCGGACCTACGGCTGCATCTCGTACGAGCCCGAGAGCGCCTCGACCCGGGCCCACACCTTCGCGGCGCGCTCGGCGTCGGCCGCCGGGCGGCGCACGTTCGCCAGCGCCCAGGCCGCCTGCTCCTCGGTGGTGGAGGCCTTGCCGTGCAGCTCGGTCGCGTGGGCGGAGAAGTCGCGGACCAGCGCGTCGAAGATCTGGTCCAGGACGTCCGCGTCCAGGCCGGTCAGCTCCGCCTGCTCCAGCACCAGCTGGCCGTAGACGATCAGCGCGAACAGCTGGCCGATCTCCAGCAGGAAGTCCAGGTCCGCCTGCTGCTCCTTGCTCGGCGCGTGCTTGAGCAGCAACTCGCAGAAGCCGTCCGCCTGTTCGCGGAAGCGGGCGACGTTCGCCAGCTGCGCGTGCCGGTCGTACGGGGCGCGCCAGTCGTGGAAGCGGATCGCGCCGAGGCCGCGGGCCGGGCCCTGGCGGAACAGGAAGGCGTCATCGGCGGCGTCCAGCCTGGTCGGAACCGGCGCGTAGTCGGCGGGTGCGAACAGGTAGTTGCCCATGAACTTGAGGATCAGCGCCAGGTTGACGTGGACGGTGCCCTCCAGCTTCGGCAGGCCGCGGATGTCCTTGGCGGCCTTGTCGAAGTAGGTGTCCGCCTCGAAGCCCTTGGCCGCGATGACGTCCCACATCAGGTCGATGACCTTCTCGCCCTCGGTGGTGACCTTCATCTTGGTCATCGGGTTGAAGAGCAGGTAGCGGCGGTCCTCGGGGGAGGCGGTGCGGAAGTAGTCCACGGCCCGCGCGCTGAACAGCTTCATCGCGACCAGGCGGGCGTACGCGTCGGTCAACTCGCGCCGCACGTGCGGGAAGTCGGTGACCTTGCGGCCGTACAGCACCCGGCCGTGGGCGTGCGTGACGGCCTCGTACATCGCGTGCTCGCAGATGCCGACCGAGGCGGTGCAGAGGTTGAACTTGCCGACGTTGACGGTGTTCAGCGCGGCGTCGAAGGCGGCCTGGCCGGTGTGCAGCACGTCCTCGGCCCGGACCGGGTAGTCCTCCAGGCGGAACTCGCTGACGTACATCTGGGCGTTCACCACGTTCTTGACCAGGTGGTACGCCTCGTGGCGGCTGTCGGCGGCGAAGAAGACGTAGCCCTCGGGGCCCTCGACGTCCGAGCGGCGGCCGAAGACCGAGACCAGGCCGGCCACGTTGCCGTTGCCGATGTAGTACTTGGAGCCGGTCGCGGTGAAGCCGCCCTCGCCGTCCGGGGTGAGGATCATGTCGGTGGAGTAGATGTCGGCGCCGTGGGTGCGCTCGGACAGGCCGAAGGCCATCACGTGGCCCTCTGCGAGCAGCTTGGCGGCGCGGGCGCGGACGGCCTCGTTCTCGCTCTGCCAGACCGGGCCGAGGCCCAGGATGGTGACCTGCCAGGTGTACCAGTAGCCGAGGCCGTAGAAGCCGAGGATCTCGTTCAGCTCGGCGATCCGTGCGGTGTCCCAGCGCTTGTCCGGGTCGGCCGCGGAGGGCGTCAGGAACTCCGCGAAGAGTCCTTCCCGGGCGGCGAATTCGAGGAAGTCGGCGTACCAGGCGCGGTCGATGTAGGTGTCGATGAGCGCCTTCTTGCCGCGGGACTCGAACCAGTCGACGGTCGCGCGCAGCAGTCGGCGGGTCGGCTCGTCGAACTGCGCCGGGTCGTAGGTGCGCGGGTTGAAGAGCATCAGGGGCTCCCTGGGGTCGAGGGTGTCGAGGGTGTTGGGGCGCCGGGCGCCGGGCGCCGGAGGCGTCAGGGCTGTCAGGGCACGGCGAAGCGGGTCGGCCGACGGGTTTCGGGCGAGCGGGGCCTCGGATGACGGGGTTCAGCGAACAGATAACAGAATTCAGCGTTCAGCCAACAGATTTCAGACTCTGTCACCTGACGTCTGTTCGCGGTCTCCCGTTCCCCGCCCCCGCCCCCGCCCGTCCGCGAGTCGGCGCAGAGTGGTGAGCACGTCGTCCAGCCAGGCGAGGTTCATCCGCTCGAACTCGATGCCGCCGCGCAGCACCACGTGCTGCAGCTCCTGCTGGACGTCCAGCGCGCCGAGGTCGGGGAAGTCCCGCTGCTCGCCGTGCAGGTAGCGGGCGAGCAGGGCGGAATGACTCTCGCGGTGCCGTTCGACCTCGGAGATCAGCACCGTCAGCGCGGCCGGGTCGTCGAAGGCGGCGGCCCGGATCTTGACCGCGAGTTCGTGCCGCACGGTCTCCGGCTCGACCGGTTCGCGCAGCCATTCGGCCAGCGCGGCCCGCCCGGGCCCGGCCGCCGAGTACACCTTCTTGTCCGGGCGGCCGTCCTGGGCGACCTCCTCTGCGGCGACCCAGCCGTCCGCCTCCATCCGCCGCAGCACCCGGTAGATCTGCTGGTGGGTGGCAGTCCAGAAGCGTCCGATGGAGCGGTCGAAGCGCCGGGCCAATTCATACCCGGAGCCGGGCTGCTCCAGCAGCGAGACGAGGATCGCGTGCTCCAGTGCCATGCCCGCATCCTCCTATGCAACGAGTTGCATAGGCAACGTTCTCCCGGAGTGTTGAGACGCAGGTCACCGGCGTGATCGGATGGTTATCGGCCAATACGGACAATCGGGTGTAAAACCTTTGGGAAGGGCAGAATAGGTACGGGACGCGCCCCATTCCATGGTCCGGAACCACAGGAGGTGGTATCGGTGGCAACCCATCTGCCGACAGGCATGGAGCACCACCCGGACATCGTCGAACTCCGGGAACACTACGAGCGGGTCACCTCGACCCCCCGCGCCCAGGGCATCGAAGCCCTGGCCGTACTGGCCGGACTCTTCCTGGCGGCATCGCCTTGGATCGTCGGCTTCACCGCGTTCAGCACCCTGACCGTGACCTGTCTGATCGTCGGTCTGGCATACACGGCACTGATGGCCGGCTACGGGCCGGCCTACGAGCGCACCCACGCGCGGGCTTGGGCCGCCGCCGCGCTCGGTGTCTGGACGATCATCTCTCCCTGGGTCGTGTCCGGTTCCGTCGCGCACGGCAAGAACATCGTCACCTGCGTCATCGTCGGTGCGGTGATGTTCCTGCTCGGCCTCGCGGCGATCTCGATGGCCACGATCACGGCGAACGGGGCAGCGATGCGGCTCGGCCGGGCCGGCCGGGCTGACCGAACCGGCCGCGCAGGCCACCCCAAGGGCTGATCTTTCCGGTAGCCCGCGTCCGGGGCGCGGAGGGCACGTGTGCCCGCCGCGCCCCGGCACGCGTCGACACGTCCGGGGAAGTCCCGATAGGTACCGGGCCCGATAGGTACCGGGTTACGGATGCGTCATCCGCAGCACGTCCAGTGCCCGGTCCAACTGCTCCTCGGTGAGCTCGCCCCGCTCGACGTACCCGCGCTCCAGGACCACCTGACGGATCGTCTTCCGCTCGGCCAGCGCCTGCTTGGCGACCTTCGCCGCCTCCTCGTACCCGATGTACCGGTTCAGCGGCGTCACCACCGACGGCGAGGACTCCGCGTACTCGCGAGCCCGTTCGACGTTCGCGGTGATCCCGTCCACCGTACGGTCCGCCAGCAGCCGGGCACTGTTGGCCAGCAGCCGCACCGACTCCAGCACGTTGCGGGCGATCACCGGGAGCATCACGTTCAGCTCGAAGTTGCCGCTCGCGCCGGCCAGGGTCACCGTCGCGTCGTTGCCCACCACCTGGGCGGCGACCATCAGCACCACCTCGGGCAGCACCGGGTTCACCTTGCCCGGCATGATGGACGAACCCGGCTGCAGGTCCGGCAGGTTGATCTCGCCCAGGCCGGTGCGCGGACCGGAGCCCATCCACCGCAGGTCGTTCGCGATCTTCGTGAACCCGACTGCCACCGTACGCAGTTGGCCGCTCAGCTCGACCAGCGCGTCCCGCGCGCCCTGCGCCTCGAAGTGGTCGCGGGCCTCGGTCAGCGGCAGTCCGGTGGTGCGGGCCACCTCCTCGATGACCGCCGCCGGGAAGCCGGGCGGGGTGTTGATGCCGGTGCCCACCGCCGTTCCGCCGAGCGGCAGTTCGGCGACCCGCGGGAGCGTGGCCAGCAGCCGTTCCCGCCCGTGCCGCACCTGCGCCGCGTAGCCGCCGAACTCCTGACCGAGGGTGACGGGCGTGGCGTCCATCAGGTGGGTGCGGCCCGACTTGACCACCTGCGCGAACTCGACGGACTTGCGCTCCAGCGCCTCCGCCAGGTGCTCCAGCGCCGGGATCAGGCCGTCGGTGACGGCGCCGGTGGCGGCGATGTGGATCGAGGACGGGAACACGTCGTTGGACGACTGGCTCGCGTTCACCTGGTCGTTCGGATGGACCGGCCGCCCCAGCCGCTCGCCGGCCAGGGTCGCGATCACCTCGTTGGCGTTCATGTTGGACGAGGTGCCCGAGCCGGTCTGGAACACGTCCACCGGGAACTGGTCGTCCCAACGGCCCTCCGCCACCTCCTCGGCCGCCGCCGCGATCGCCCCGGCCGTCTCCTCGTCCAGGACCCCGAGGCGGGCGTTCACCCGCGCCGCGGCAGCCTTGATCCGCGCCAGCGCGGCGATGTGCGCGCGCTCCAGCCGCTGACCGGACACCGGGAAGTTCTCCACCGCCCGCTGCGTCTGCGCCTGCCACTTCGCGGCGGCCGGCACCCGTACCTCACCCATCGAGTCGTGCTCGATCCGGTACTCCTGCGGCTTCTCCCGCTCGTCACCCATCGTGCGCTGCACCTCCTGTACGGGCCCGCTCGGCCCGGTCACGGGTCTTCCGATCACGACAGCCGCGCACGGGCCCCGGGTATTTCCACCGGGGCCGGCGATCCCCGATCCGGAGGACGCGCGGACACCCGGTGCGGCGCGGTTACGGCCGGGGGAGCTCGGCGCGGACCAGCTCGCCCGGCTCGGTACCGGCCTGGGCGACCGTCGACCCGTCGGGCGCCCAGATCCCCGAGCCGCCCGAGCTGTCCGGGAACACGCCGGTGGGCCCGGCGGAGGTGGACAGCACGACCCAGACCCCGTGCGCGGTGGCGCGGTCCCGGCAGTGGCCGTCCCGGCGCTCGGCCTGCGCGGTGCCCGGGCCGTACAGGGTGGAGGCGACGTAGGCGTCGATGCCGAGCGGGGCGGTCTCCTCGGCGTGCGTCGGGTCGGCGACGTCGGCGCAGACCGCGAGGCCGAGCCGCAGGCCGTCCAGCTCCAGCACGACGGGCTTCTCGCCCGCGGTGAAGCGGTCGGGCTCGCCTTCACCGTGCAGGCGCATCTTCCGGTAGACGACGGCGGCGCCCTCGCCGGTGACCGCGACGGTGGCGATGGACTCGCTGCCGTCGGCCTCCGCGACCGGTGCGCCGACCAGCGCCAGGGCGCCGGTGGCGGCGCAGGCCTCGACCAGCGGCGCGAGCCGCGGGTCGGCCGGGTCGACGGCGGGGGCGGCCAGGTCGTAGCCGGTCAGCGACAGTTCGGGGAACACCACCAGGCGGGTCCCCGCCGCCCGGACGGCCTCGGCGTGCCGCTCCACGTTCACGGCCAGGGTGTCCGGTCGGCCGCGGTCGGCGCAGAGGGGCTGGGCGACCGTGACGGTCAGCGGCGTGGACGAGGGCATGGCGGGGCCTCCGGTCGGTGGGGGGCGGTGGTCAAGATCAACCTATGTGGCCGCCGAGGAGCCGGGCAAGCGTCGGTGACCCGGTCCCGGGTGCACTGGCCGACCGCCCCACCGGGCTCCACCACGGCGGCATGACCAGCGACGATGCCACCACCGCCCGCTACGCGGAGGCCGCCCTCGCCGCACCCCGCCGAATCCGGCCCGGCCGCGCTTCAGCGGGAAAGCGGAGAGAGGTAGAGAGTGGACGGCTCTCAGTCGTTCGAGTGATGATCACCCGAACGAGTGAGATCCCGGCCGGATCGCTTCAAACGGTCGTACGGCACTTCGTACGCTCCTCACCGGGTCGGGTGGACACCGACCGCCCCGGAGCGCCGCGGCCCGGCCCGGGGAACCGACGCAGGGGGCGGACCGGATGACCACAGAACGCGACGACAGCCGTACGAACGGCCCGACCGGCGCCACCGGCGCGCGGGACCGCCGGAGGAGCGGCCGCGAGGCCGGACGGGCGCTGACCAGGCGACAACTGCTCGGCGCCTCCGCGGCGCTCGGCGGCGCGGCCTGGCTGCTGCGCGGCACCATCGGCCCGGACAGCGCGGAGGCCGCCACGCCGGTGCCGCCCGGCCTGCCCGCCGGCGCCGAGCTCTACAAGCGGGTCTTCGAGAACTGGTCCGGTGAGATCCGCACCGACCAGCTGTGGACCTGCGCGCCGCGCACCCCCGAAGAGGTGCCGGCCCTCGCCGACTGGGCGCACGCCAACGGCTGGCGGCTGCGCGCCTCCGGCTACCGGCACACCTGGGCGCCGCTCACCGTCGCCAACGGGACCCCGGACAGCGCACGCGTCCTGATCGTCGACACCAGCCGCTACCTCACTGCGATCACCGCCGACTCGCCCACCACCGTCCGGGCGCAGGCCGGCGCCGGCATGGAGGCGCTGCTCGCCCACCTGGCCGACCGCGGTCTCGGCCTGACGGCCTGCCCGGCGCCCGGCGACCTCACCGTCGGCGGCGTGCTCGCCATCGGCGGCCACGGCACCGCCGCCCCGGCGCACGGCGAACTGCGGCCGGACGGGCACGGCTACGGCTCGGTCAGCAACCAGGTGGTGCGGCTCACCGCGGTCGTCCTCGACCCGGCCACCGGCCGCTACGCGCTGCGCACCTTCGACCGCGCCGAGGCCGACAGCGCCGCCTTCCTGGTGCATCTGGGCCGGGCCTTCGTCACCGAGGTCGTGCTGCGCGCCGGGGCCGACCGACCGCTGCGCTGCGTCAGCCGACTGGACATCCCGGCGAGCGACCTGTTCGCCCGCCCCGGGACCGCCACGGGCGGTGGCGGGCTGCTCGGGGGACTGCTGGGCGGCGGTGACGGCCCGCGCACCCTCGCCGACTTCGTCGAGCGCGACGGCCGGGTCGAGGCGATCTGGTTCGCCTACACCGACTATCCGTGGCTCAAGACCTGGACCGTCAGTCCGACCAAGCCGCTCGCCGCCCGGGCCGTCGACCAGCCCTACAACTACCCGTTCTCGGACAGCGTTCCGGAGCCGGTCGCCCGGCTGGCCGGTCAAATCGTCTCCGGCGCCTGGGGATCGGCTCCGCTGTTCGGTCAACTCCAGTACCTCGTCGCCAAGGTGGCGCTCACCGGTGACCTCACCGACGTGCTGCTTTCCGGCGGGCTGCTGCGCGACCTGCTCTCTGGGGACCTGATCACCCACCTGCTCGCCGGCGGACTGCGCTCCGACCTCTGGGGACCCTCGCGCACCCTGCTGCAGTACGTGCGGCCCACCACGCTGCGGGTCACCGCCAACGGCTACACGATCCTGGCCAAGCGTGCCGACCTGCAGTGGGTGGTCAGCGAATTCGCCGCCTACTACCGGCAGTTGCTCGCCGAGTACCAGACGCGGGGCGAGTTCCCGGTGAACGGTGCGGTGGAGATCCGGGTCACCGGCCTCGACGACCCCTCCTACTCCGGGGTCCCCGGCGCCCAGCCCCCGCTGCTGTCCGCGCTGCGACCGCGGGCGGACCGGCCGGAGTGGGACACCGCGGTCTGGCTCGACGTCCTGGCCTTCCCCGGCACGCCCGGGCTGGAGCGCTTCGCCCGGGACCTGGAGCAGTGGCTGCTGCGCACCTTCGACGGCACCCGGGCGGGTATGCGGGTCGAGTGGTCCAAGGGGTGGGCCTACACCGCCGACGCGGCCTGGTCCGACCAGGACCTGATCGGCCGGGTCGTTCCCGACAGTCTGCGCGCCGGGGGCGGTCCGGGCTGGGACGAGGCGGTCGCCGTACTGGACCGCTACGACCCGCACCGGGTGTTCGGGAATCCGTTCCTGGACGGGCTGTTGAAGTAGCGCGCTCCGGAGTGGAGGAGGGCGGCGAACAGATGTCAGCGAACAGGTTTCATCATCTGTTCGCTGACATCTGTTTTCCGTCCGCTGTTATCTGTCACCTGACGTCTGACGCTTCGCCCCCCGGTCCCCGGTCCCCGGTCCCCGGTCCCCGGCCCCCGCCCGGCCCCCGCCGCCCGTCATCCGGCGGCGCAGTGTCAGATGTGCTCCATCACGATCACCGCCAGGGTGTCCGCCGCCAGCGCACGGAACACGTGCGGGGCGTCGCCGGGGTAGCTGATGTAGTCGCCCGGGCCCAGTTCGACCGGCGCCTCGGTCGGACCGACCAGGGCCCGACCCGAGCCGATCATCACGTGCTCGACGGTGCCGGGCATGTGCGGGTCGGAGGCCCGGGTCTCGCCGGGCTGGGCCTCGATCCGGTAGATGTCGCGCCGGGCGTTCGGCGGGCAGGAGGAGAGCACGGTGGCCGCGTAGTTGGCCTGCTCGGAGTGGGTCACCGGGCCCTCCCCGGCCCGCAGCACCTTGACGGTCGGGCGCGGCGGGTCGACCAGTCGACTGAACGGCACGTTCAGCGCCACCCCGAGCGCCCAGAGCGTCTCGACGCTGGGGTTGCCCGCGCCAGACTCCAGCTGCGAGAGCGTCGACTTGGCGATGCCGGCACGTCGGGCCAGCTCGGTCATCGACACTCCGCTGCGTTCGCGTTCGCGCCGGATGGACGCGGCGATCTGCCCGATCAGCTCCGCGCCGGAGCCGTTGGCTCCCTCGGGCCTGGCGGTCCGGTCACTCATGCTCGCCACTCACTCTTTCCCCAGGCTCCCTCGGTCGGCTTCCCGCTGCTGGTGCCGTTCATGCTGCCACGCCCGGCCGTCCGGGTGGCGTCGCGATCGCCGCTCACCGTTCGGCCTACCGGTCGTTCCGTTCGCCTTGACGAACCCTGTCCTGCGGGTTCACTCTGATGGACATGCGTTCGCTGCTTCGAACACTGGAACATGCCACCCTCCGCGACATCGCCCTGGTGTGCGTCGCCGACGCGCTGGTCGGCGCCTCCTTCGGCGCGATCAGCGTGTCCGGCGGCCTGCCGCTGTGGGTGCCGATGGCGCTGTCCCTCCTGGTGTTCGCGGGCGGCTCGCAGTTCGCGGCCGTCGGCGTGGTGCTGTCCGGCGGGAGTGCGCTCGCGGCCGTCGCCACCGGACTGGTGCTCAACGCCCGGCTGCTGCCCTTCGGGTTCGCCGTCTCCGACGTGCTCCAAGGCCCCTGGTGGCGGCGGCTGTTGGGAGCGCAGCTGCTCACCGACGAGAGCGCGGCCTTCGCCCTGCAGCAGCACGACCCGCGGCGTCGCCGGGCGGCGTTCTGGATCTGCGGGGTCGCCCTGTTCGTGATCTGGAACCTCGCGGTCCTGCTCGGAGGCCTCGCGGGCGGGCTGATCGGCGACACCGACGTGCTCGGCCTGGACGCCGCCTTCCCGGCGGTGCTGCTCGCGCTGGTGCTGCCCTCGCTCAGGGACCGCGGTACGCGTACGGCGGCGCTGACGGGTGCGGCGGCGGCCGTCGCGGTCACCCCGTTCGTCCCGGCCGGGCTGCCGGTGCTGTTCGCCCTGGTCGGGCTGCTGTTCGCCGGACGGCCGGGGGCGACGCCGCACGCAGGGAACGCGGGGAAGACGGCCGGGACGGATCCGGCCGGGCCGGAGGCCGCCGTCTCGGCCGTGAAGCAGGAGGTCCGATGATGCCGCTGTACGCCGTACTGCTGCTGGCCGCGGGAACGTACGCCTACCGCGTGGCCGGACCGCTGCTGGGCCACCGGCTCGCACTCTCGGACCGGCTGCGGCACCTGCTGGCCGTCGCGGCGGCGGTGCTGCTGGTCGCTCTGGTGGCCACCGGCGCACTGACCCAGGGGCACGGCTTCGCCGGGTGGGCCCGACCGGCGGGCGTACTCGTCGCCGGGGTGCTCGCCTGGCGCCGGGCGCCGTTCCCGGCGGTGGTGGTCGCCGGTGCGGCGGCCACGGCGGTGCTGCGACTGTGCGGAGTGGGCTGAGACGACGGCGGGCGGCCAGCCGCCGTCACCCGGCACCCTTCAGCCGTTACGGCCGCCCGCCACGCGCCGCCCCCGCCCGTGACTCGTGACCCGTCAGCCGTGAGCCGTCACCCGTCCTCGGCCAGCCGCTCCGCCTGCACCTCGGGCCGCTTGCTGTCCCACAGCATCTCCCACACCTTGAACACGCAGTGGTAGTCCCGCATGCTGCCCTGCGAGATCAGCAGGTAGGTGTCCCCGTCCCGGAGGAGGGTCTGCCGCCGACTGTTCATCGGGTGCTCCGGCGTGTAGGTGGGGACGATCCTCCGCAGCTCCGCGACGGCCTCCTCGCGGGTGCCCTCGACCTCGCCGAGCACCTTGCTGCCCCAGGTCCGGTCCCTGCCGACGCCCACCGTCTCCTCGACGACCAAGGCCCAACGCGCCATGCTCCGCCTCCCCGTTTCCGTTCCGGTTGTTCCGCCACCGTGCCCCGCTCCCGCGTGGCACCACCGCATACCCCTACCCGACCAGTGACTTGAAGAAGATGGTGGTCGGCCGCAACGTGCCCATCGGGTCGGCCGCGTAGTCCGGCACCGTACCGACCCGGCTCCAGCCCGCCGCCTCGTACATCCGCTCGGCCGGGCTGCCCGTCTCGGTGTCCAGCACCAGCAGCCGGATTCCCGACGCCACCGCCCGCTCCTCGAGTGCCGCCAGCAGCCGCCCGGCCAGCTGGTGCCCGCGGTCCGCCGGGTGCACCATCAGCTTGGCCACCTCTCCCCGGTGCCGGCCGTTCGCCGTCGTCGCCGGTCGCAGCTGCACCGTCCCGGCGAGCCGCCCGTCGTCCGCTGCCCGGGCCGTCCACACCAGCAGCCGTCCGGCCGCGAGCTCCGGGACGAGGGCCCGCCACCACGCCGAGGACTCCTCCGGCTCCAGCGGGGCCAGGAACCCGACCGAGGCGCCGCAGTTGACGGTATCCGCCAGCAGTCCGGCGAACTCCGCCACCGAACCGTCCAACTCCTCGGCGGTCAGCTCCTCGACCACATAGGCCGTGCTGGACATGTCGCCTTCCTCACTCGCTCCCGTCGGTCCCAGGCCGGGCGGGTTGCGGAATACTCGCCGGTGTCCCGCCGAGACTACAAGGAGCTTCAATGTCGAAGCCGACCCGGATCGACCCGTCCGACCTGCTCGCGGTCGGCGACCTCCTCTCCGACGAGGAGCGGCTGATCCGCGACACCGTCCGCCGGTTCACCGAGGAGCGGATCCGCCCGCACATCGGCGACTGGTTCGAGCGCGGCGTCTTCCCGGCCCGCGAGCTCGCCCCGGAACTCGGGGCCCTCGGCGTGCTCGGCATGCACCTCGACGGTTACGGCTGCGCGGGCGCCGGCGCCGTGGCGTACGGGGCGGCCTGCATGGAGCTGGAGGCGGCCGACTCCGGGCTGCGCAGCTTCGTCTCCGTCCAGGGATCGCTCGCGATGCGCTCGATCCACGCCTTCGGCTCGGAGGAGCAGAAGCAGCGATGGCTGCCCGGCATGGCGGCCGGCCGGCTGATCGGCTGCTTCGGCCTCACCGAGCCCGACTTCGGCTCGGACCCGGCGAACATGCGCACCCGGGCGGTCCGCAAGGGCGGCAAGGGCGGTGACTGGGTGCTGTCCGGCAGCAAGATGTGGATCACCAACGGCAGCATCTCCGACGTCGCCGTGGTCTGGGCGCAGACCGAGGACGGCGTGCGCGGCTTCCTGGTCGAGCGCGGCACCCGCGGCCTGACCGCGACCGACGTGCACGGCAAGCTCTCCCTGCGCGCCTCCGTCACCAGCGAGCTGGCCTTCGACGAGGTGGTGCTCCCCGCCGACGCCGTACTGCCCGGCGTCACCGGCCTGCGGGGCCCGCTCTCCTCGCTCAACGAGGCGCGCTACGGCATCCTCTGGGGCACCGTCGGTGCGGCCCGCGACTGCTACACCGCCGCCCTCGACTACGCCAGGACCCGGATCCAGTTCGACCGCCCGATCGCCGGCTTCCAGCTCACCCAGCAGAAGCTGGTCGAGATGATGCTGGAGGTCGAGAAGGCCTACCTGGTGGCGCTGCGGATCGGCCGGCTCAAGGAGCAGGGCGAGGCCCGCGCGCCGCACATCAGCTTCGGCAAGCTCAACAACGTCCGCGCCGCGCTGGAGATCGCCCGCAGCGCCCGGACCGTCCTCGGGGCCAACGGCATCACCACCGAGTACCCGGTGCTGCGGCACGCCAACAACCTGGAGTCGGTGCTCACCTACGAGGGCACCAGCGAGATCCACACCCTCGTCCTCGGCGAGGCCATCACCGGCGAGGCGGCCTACCGCTGACGGCCCGCCCGGCCCTCTCGGCACGTGACACCGAGCCGAGAGCGGGCCGAGAGCCGGCCGGGACCGGATCGGCGAAATCCGGTGGCCGGGCCCGTCGCGGCCCGGCTACCGTCCCTGCCATGACCAGCCAGTCCGTCCAGCCGCCGCCCCCGACCACCACCCTCTGGCGCCCCACCGGCCCGGAGGAGCTGGCCCTGGTCGAGGCGGCCGGCTGGCGCGCCTGGCCGCCCCGGCTGCCCGAGCAGCCGATCTTCTACCCCGTCCTCAACGAGGACTACGCGATCCGGATCGCCCGCGACTGGAACGTGCCCGCCTCCGGCGTCGGCTACGTCACCCGTTTCGAAGTGGAGACGGAGTTCGTCGCCCGCTACCCCGTGCAGCGGGCGGGTGGCCGGACGATCCTCGAACTCTGGGTGCCCGCCGATGAGTTGGCCGAGTTCAACCGGCACATCGTGGGCCGCATCGAGGTCGTCCACGAGTTCCGGCCGGAGCGGTGAACGCGGTGCACGAGCCCGTCCTGCTCACCTCAGCCCAGGCGACCAGCACCACCGACCTGCTCACCGCGGCCGCCACCCGGCGCGGGCTGGCCACCGCCGTGCTGACCGGCCCGGGCACGGTCGAGGAACTCACCGGGCGGCCCGTCCACTGGTACGGCGGGCCGCTCGCCGCCGCCCGGATCGCCGCGCCGCTCGGCCTCGCCCTGCTCGAACCCGAGGACGACTGGCTCGCCCGGCTGCCGGAGGAGTTCACCCGCCGCCGGATCGAACTCACCACCCTCGCCGAGGCCTGGACGCTGCGCCGCCCGGCCTTCGTCAAGCCGCCCGCCGACAAGTCGGTCCCGCCCGCGGTCTACCCGGACGGCTCCCGGCTGCCCCGCACGGGCGAGCGGATCGGCCCGGACACCCCCGTCCTGGTCAGCGAGCCGGTGACCTTCGCCGCCGAGTACCGGCTGTTCCTGCTCGACGGCGAAGTGCTCACCGGCAGCCGCTACGCGCGCTTCGGCCGGCTCGACCCGGCGCCGCTGACGGCAGCCGCCACCGCCTTCGCCCGCCGCCTGCTCGACGCCGTCGGGGACACCCTGCCCAGCGCCGTCGCCCTGGACGTCGGCCCGATCGCCGACCCGTACGACCGGGCCGAGCACTGGGCCGTGGTCGAGGCCAACCTGCCCTGGTTCGCCCACTGCTACGCCGCCGACCCGGACCGGGTCCTGGACGTCGTGCTGCGCGCAGCCGGGCCGATCGGCCAACTCGCCGGGCCGGAGCGCCGTTTCGTCCGTACGCTCCGTACGATCGGCTGACGACGGGCGGGTGCCCGCGACCGGTCGGCCACCCGACACCTCACGGACACCCGCCGTTCGACGGCCGGACGCCGAACGGTACGGCGGGCCGTGAAGCATGGCGCGGTCGGCAGCGCCCTCGGCGGGCGCGGCCGGGTGTGCACGACCGAAAGGAAGCCCCACCATGTCCGCAGCCCAGTGGCCCCGCCCCCGCGTGCTCGTCGTCGGGATCGACGGAGTCCGCCACGACTTCCTGGCGCAGGTGCCGATGCCGCGCCTCCGGGAGGTCGCCGAGGCCGGGTTCCTGGTGCCGGTCACCGTCTCGGAAACCACGCCCACCATGTCCGGGCCCTGCTGGGCCACCATCGTGACCGGCGTCGAGCCCGCCAAGCACGGCGTCTGGGGCAACCACCTGGGCGGCAACCGGCTGGACGTCTTCCCCGACTTCGCCACCCGCCTCAACCGCGGCGACCGCCGCCGCACCTTCGTCGCGGCCGGCTGGGACCCGCTGATGATCAACGAGTCCGGCGGCCCGCTCTTCCGTGCCCCCGGACGGCTCTCGTACATAGCCCCGGCCGAGGACACCCCCGAGGCCTGGGAGACCGTCGACGAGGAGGTCACCCGGGAGGCCGTCCACGTCCTCGGCACCGCCGACCCCGAGGCCTCCTTCGTCTACCTCGGCGCCGTGGACGAGACCGCCCACTTCCTCGGCTGCGGCGAGGAGTACCGCGCCGCGATGCGCACCGCCGACGAACGCCTCGGCCGCCTGCTCGACGCCGTCCGCGGCCGGGCGACCCACGCCGAGGAGCAGTGGACCGTCATCGTGGTCACCGACCACGGCCACGTCGACGCCGGCGGCCACGGCGGCCGTACGGTCGAGGAGCGGACCGCCTGGGTCGCCTGCGCCGGACACGACATCCCGGCCGGCCCGCCTACCGGCGAGATCCGCCACCCCGACGTCGCCGCCCAGGTGTACGCCTCGCTGCTGCGCCCGATCGACCCGCACTGGACCCTCGACGGCCGCCCCTTCCCGGTCGCCCGTCCGGTGACCGCGGCCGTCTGACACGCGCTCTGTTTCCGCTCTCCGTGTCGTTCCTCCCGTACCACCCCTCCCGTACCACCCCTCCCGTACCGCCGCTGCTCCGGGTGCAGCAGGCCGGGCTGCAGCGGAGCACCGGTTGAGTCAGGCTCGATAGGGGCCCGGAGCGGACTCGGGACGGGGCGTGTCGCCGCGGGCGCCGTGACGGCACCTACCCCGGGGACCGGGCCCGCGGACATACGCCTGAAGGTGGAGACCGTACCCCGTGGGTTGGATGCAAGATCGCGACCTCGTGGTGACGCTCCGGCAGGGCGGGCCGGGCCACGATGGTTACAACCGGCCGGCGGAGCGCTCCCGGGCGGGTCGCGGGAGGCCCGCGGACGCACCGGTAACGGACGCACCGGTAACGGTCGCATCGGCAACGTACACGGAGAGGGCAGTCAGGCATGAAGGGCATCGTGAGCAAGGTCGCGCTGGGAGTCGCGGGCACCGGCATGGCCGTCGCCGTGGCAGCCGTGGCAATCGGCCCGCGGGTGTCCGAGTGGTATGACGGGCGCCACCAGGAACAGGCCTCGTACGACAGCGGCTCGCAGGCCAAGGCCGAGCGCCGCTCGGTGCCGGCCTGGCTGCCAGACAACGCCTCCTCGGTGAAGTACCTGATGTCCACCACGGGCGACGACCGGCTGCTGCGGGCGACGCTCCCCGAGGGCCGGCTGCCCGCCGGCTGCAGCACCGGGGTGTCGGGCCGCGGCCCGCACCCGCTGCCGGTCTCGCTCAAGGCGGGCTGGTTCCCGGAGGGCGTCGCGGCCAAGGCCGTCGGCACCTGCGGGCACTACAATGTGACGCTCACCGGCAACCAGCTCTACGCGTGGCAGGACGGCGCGACGCTGCAGGCGGCCCTGCGGGCCGAGCACGTCGCCAAGCACTGAGGGTGCTGATTCGGGCGCTGACCGCGGATCAGCCGTCCTGACCAGGGAACGAACGGCCCGCCGGGCACCGGAAGGTGCGGGCGGGCCGTCGTCGTACGCGTGCTGTGGATCGGCCGGTGGGCGGATCCGTCCCGCTGTGCCCCCGCCGTAGTCGGCGCCCACCGGGCTGCGATAGGACGGATCACGAACGAACACCACGTCACCGCGTCCGTGAGGAGACCCATGCCCGGCCCGACCGTCGGCCCTACCGACGACACGCCGACCGCTTCACCCCAAAACGCTTCCCCCCAGACAGCTTCGGCTCAGACCGCTGCCGCCGAGACCTCCTCGACCGCCGCCTCGGCCGGCGCCGCCCCCCTGGCCGGTTCCGGCCGGGCCACGATCGCCGTCCTCGGCGGCCTCGCCGCGCTCGGCCCGCTCACCACCGACCTCTACCTCCCCGGCCTGCCCGCGATCGCCGACGACCTGGTCGCCGAACCGGCCGCCGTTCAGCTCACCCTGACGTTCTCGATGTTCGGTGTCGCCGCCGGCCAACTGCTCTTCGGACCGCTCAGTGACCGCTTCGGACGCCGCCCGCCGCTGCTCGTCGGACTGGCCGTCTACACGCTGTCCAGCGTGGTGTGCGTGCTCGCGCCGAACCTTCCCGTGCTGACCGCCGCCCGGTTCGTCCAGGGCGCGGCCGGGTCGGCGGGACTGGTCATCGGACGAGCCGTCGCCCGGGACCGCTTCCAGGGCGTCGCGATGCTGCGCTTCCTCGCCTCGATCGCGCTGATATCCGGGCTGGCCCCGATCCTCGCCCCGATCATCGGGGCGCAGTTGCTGCGGTTCACCTCCTGGCGCGGCACCTTCGGGGCGCTCACCGCGCTCGGGCTGCTACTCACCCTGGCCGCGTTCGGAGCACTGCGCGAGACGCTGCCACCGCGGGCCCGGAACGGTGGCGGGGTGGGCGCGGCGCTGCGTACGATCGGGCGGCTGCTGCGTCACCTGCCGTTCCTCGGGCTGGCGTTGACCAGCTCGCTGGCCTTCGGCGCGCTGTTCGGCTACATCAGCGGGTCGTCGACGGTGCTGCAGCACGTGTACCAGGTCTCGCCGCAGACCTACAGCCTGCTGTTCGGGCTGAACTCGGTGTCCATCGTGGTGATGACCCAGCTGAACGGGAGGGTGCTGGCACCGCGCTTCGCGGCACGGTCGCTGATGCTCGCCGGGCTCGGGGCGGCGGTTGCGGCCGGGGTGGCCCTGGTGCTGCTGACGGCGGTGTGGGACTTCGGGCTGGCCGGGTTCTGCCCGCCGCTGTTCGTGCTGATGGGCAGTCTCGGGGTGGTGCTGCCGAACACGGCGGCGCAGGCGCTGAGCCTGGTCGAGCCGCAGACGGCCGGGACGGCCTCGGCGCTGCTGGGGACGGGCAACTTCCTGTGCGGCGCGGTGGTGGCGCCGCTGAGCAGCCTCGGCGGTCGGCCGTCGGCGGTGCTGCTGGCGGTGGTGGTCCTTGGCTGCGGGGTGCTGGCACTGACGGCGTACGTGACGCTGTGCCGGCCGGGGCGGCTTCGGGAGGCGGCGGGGTGAGGCTGACGGACGCCTGACGACGAACGGATAGCAGCTGACAGATGATGAAATCTGTCAGCTGTTATCCGTCATCTGTTACCTGTTACCTGTCAGCTGACAGCTGTGATCCGTCGGCCCTCGGCCGTCACCGCCCTCAGGCGATCGAGAAGTCGTCCCCGTACACGCTGCCCTGGCCGTACCAGCCGTGCAGGTACACGGTGACGGTGCCGGAGGAGCCGGTGGTGAAGGGGACGGACAGCTGGGTCCAGTTCGAGGAGTTGGTCCAGGTGCTGGCGGTGGCGCCGCCGCTGACGCCCAGATAGGCGTAGTTGCCCTGAACCCAACCGCTCAGGGTGTAGCTGGTGTTGGGCTTCAGTGTCACCGTCTGGGTGCACTCGCCGGTCTGGCTCGCGGAGGCCGCGGCCTGCAGCGCGTACGAGCCGGAGTGGACCGGGGTGGTCACCACGTTGCCGCCGCTCTGGCAGGTCCACGGGGCCGGGCTGCCGGTCTCCAGGCCGCCGTTGACCAGGCCGGTCGCCGGGGTGGTGCCGGTGACGGTCAGCGAGTAGGTCGCGGTGTGGGTGCCGGAGGGTGCGGTGGCGGTCACCGTCAGCGGGTAGGTGCCCGCCGCGGCGGCCGAGGTGGTGGCGATGTTCAGGGTCGCGCCGTTGCCCGCGGTGACGCTGCCCGGGGTGACGGTGGCGGTGACCCCGGCCGGAGCGCCGCTGACCGAGAGGCTGACGCTCTGCGCCGAGCCCGCCGTGACCGCCGTCGCGATGGCGGCCGAGGTCGACGAACCGGCCTTCACCGTTGCCGAGTTCGGGTTCACCGCGACCGAGAAGTCGTTGGTCACCGTCGAGCCGCTGGTGAACGGCGCGAAGATGTGGGTGAAGTCCCAGGTGTTCTGGTTGATGCCGGAGCAGGAGTCGTCCCCGCCCTTGCCCGCACAGTTGCCGTTGTCACGCTGGAGCGCCCAGAAGGACAGCGTGTTGATGCCCTTCGAAACCGCCCAGTTGTACACGGTGGTGGCGTTGGCCACCGTGAAGGTCTCGGCCGCGCCGAAGTCGTCGATGCCGACCATCTCGGTGATGCCGATCGAACCCCACAGCTGCGCGGGGGTCTTCGACGGGTAGAGCCTGGCCAGCTGGTTGTACAGGCCCTGCGCCGAGGTCTGGGTGTCGGCCGCCATGTCGTGGGTGGCGTTGTCGTAGTAGTCGAAGGTCATCATGTTGACGACGTCGACCCGCGCGTTGTTGCTGACCGCGTTGCGCAGCACCGCGAGGCCGCTGTCGGCCAGCCCACTGGTGGTGGTCGGCAGCGTGTAGGAGAACTGGACGGTGCGCCCGCTGGCGGCGGCCCAGTCCTGGACGGTCTTGATCGCCTTGTTGCGGCGGTCGATGCCGGCCGTGTTGGTCAGCGAGTTGTCCTCGATGTCGAGGTCGATGCGGCTGATGTCGTAGGTGGTGATCAGGTTCTCGTAGGCGGCCGCGATCTGGCTGACGTCGGTGCAGCTGTCGGCCAGTTCGGTGCCGGTGTTGTCCGCGGTGTAGCCGCCGAAGGAGGGGATCACGTCCCCGCCGTTGGCGCGGATGGTGGCGATGTCGGCGCCGAAGGTCGAGGAGGAGACCGGTTTGGAGGTGTCGCCGTTCCAGTACGGCGTGCAGGAGCCCTTGGTGGCGGCCTGGAGGAAGGCCATCGTGAGGTACTTGGCGCCGGACTGTGCGGCCAGGGTGGCGGGGCTCTGGCCGGTCCAGGACTCGAAGTAGGGTGCGAAGACCCGGGTGGGGAGCGGGGTGGCGGCCTGGGCGGAGGCCGTCCCGGCGGCGACCAGACCGGTCGAGGCGACCAGCGTGGCGCAGGCCGTCAACGCGGCCTGGACGGTTCTGCGAAGACGCATGGATTCTCCAACAGACTTGGTGGGGCAGATGTTGGGGAGGTGCTGGGCGGTCCGGGGCGTCGGCGGCCGTGTGGGGCCGGCCGCTCGGACCCCGGTCCGGAGCACGTTCGGTGCGGATAGAGGGGCGTGCGGAACCCACCGACTCGCGTGGAGGCGGGCGACGGTGCGAGCGTGCGCACGCCGTACGGAGCGGGGGTGGTGCGGAGCAGGGCAGGGCGGTGCCTCAGCCGCCGGTGGTCACACCCCCACAGTGCATCCCGGTCGGATCGACATGCTTATGTTTGGACTAGACCACTTGTCTGTCAAGGGTCCTAACTGTTCGTCAGCATACGGCCCCGGTCGCCGAAGGGAAGTGATCGGAGGCCGGGGCGCGGCGGAGCGGTGTGCTGCGGGCGGATGCTGCGGACGGTCGGCCGGGGGTCCTCAGGCGGGGCGGCGGCGCAGGTCGCCGAGCGTCTCCTCGACCATCCGCAGGGCGGTGGTCTCCTGGTAGCAGCGCAGCGGTGCGAGCTTGCCGACGGCCCAGGTCAACCAGGTGTCTTCGCCGAGGAGTTCGGTGTGGTGCTCGCAGGAGACGTGCATGAGCATGAAGCGGAGCAGCAGGATGTGGCGGAAGGAGTACAGGGCGCGGTGGTGGGTGTAGTTCGCGCGCCAGTCCTCCTCCGGGTCGCGCAGTCTGGACCCCAGCTCGGCGCCCGCCCAGGGGTTGCTGGGGCGCAGGGTGAGGAGGGCGAAGGTCCTCGTGGCGGAGACGGGGTCGCAGGCGACCTGGAGGTGGATGCCCCGGAAGCGGCTCCAGGCGACCAGCTCAGGTTCCTCGCCGACGACGCGGTGCTCCATGCCCTCGGGGAGGAGGGCGAGATGGGCCTTGCGGGTGTGGTCGCCGATCACCCAGTGGTCGTCGGTGCGCACCAGCGGGCCGAGCTGCAACGGACGGGCGGCGTCGACGGTGGTCGGGGCGGTCCGGTCGACGCTCACGGTGGCTCCTCGGGGCAGGGTGCGGCGCACTGCCGACCAGTCTTCCCGGCTCACCTCCGCTGACGTTACCCGACTCCCGTCCTTCTCGTACGGGAGTTCGGTGAATCGTCGCCCGCGACGCCGATGGCCGCGCACCCGGCGGGCGGGGCGCGGCCACGGCTGCCCGGTGCTCAGGACACCGGGCGGTTCGGGGATGCGGCGGAGGGCGTCAGCGCTGCGGTGGGCAGAGGGTGGCGCGCAGAGCGTCGTTGATCTTCGCGGAGGTGTCCGGACCGAAGCCCTGGGGGTGGTCGGGCGAGGTGAAGTGCTGCTCGGCGAGTTGGACCAGTTTTGCCGAGTCCTTGGGGAACTGGTACATCGCCTGGCACTGCTTGCGAGCCTGTTCCACCACCTGGTCGGGCTTGCCGCCGGCGATCGCCGGGTCGATCGCGTTCAGGGCGGCGACGACCTTGCCGGTCAGGCCGGCGTCCGGCTTGGCGGGCAGTCCGGCGTCGGCGGGCGGGGCGGGCTTGGCCGGGGCCGACCCGTCCGTGCCGGGCGTCGAGGGGTCGGCCGGCGCGGGCGTGCCGGGCACGGTGGTCGCCGGAGCGGTCGAGCCGGGTGTGGCGCCGCCGGACGCGGTGGCGGCGGCGTCGGTGGGGGAGCCGGCCGCGGCGGTGACCTTGTTCGAGTTCGAAGCGGAGCTCGAAGCAGAGCCGGAACCGGAACTGGAGCAGGCAGCGAGGCTCACCGCGGCGAGTGCCGTGAGGGAGGCGGCGAGGAGACGAGTGCGCATGGCGCCACACTGTCATGTTCGCGGCGTGGAAGGGAAGGTCCCCTGCGGCGTGCGTGACGCGGCCCCGAACGCGGCGAACGGCGGTGCGCGGAGGACTCCTCTCCGCGCACCGCCGTCTGCTGCCCGGCTGCCGGCGGGCCGGTGCCCGCTGCCCGCTGTCCGCCGTGGGCGTTCCGGCCGTCAGGCGAGCCCGTTGGCCTTCAGCCAGTCCTTGGCCACCGTCGACGGGTCCTCCTTGTCGACCGAGACGCGCTTCATCAGCCCTGTCAGCCCCGCCGTGTCGAGCTTGGCCGACACCGCGTTGAGTGCCGCCGTCGCGGTGGCGTCCAGGCCCGCCTTGTTGACCAGCGGGGTGATGTTCTGCGCGCCGAAGACGTTCTTCGGGTCGCTCAGCGCGACGAGCTTGTACTGGACGATCTTCGGATCGGTGGTGAACACGTTGCCCACCTGGATGCTGCCGTCCTTGAGCGCGTTCGCGGTGGTGTCGGCGGTGGGCTTCCACTCCTTGAAGGTCAGCCCGTAGACGTCCTTGAACTGCTGCTCCCGGCGGGACTTGAACTCCGGAGGCCCGCCGATGGTGAACTCGCCCGCCTTGGCGGCCAGGTCGGAGATGCTCTTGAGGTTGTACTTGTCGGCGGTCTCCTGGGCGACGCTGAGCGAGTCCTTGTCCTCGGCGGGGGAGGAGTCGAGGACCGCCAGCGAGGAGGGCAGCGCCTTGGCCAGCGCCGCGTTCACGTCCTGAGTGGTGACGGCGGTGTTCTTGGCGTCCAGGTAGGCGAGCAGCGAGCCGTTGTACTCGGGCAGGACGGTCAGGTTGCCGCTCTGAAGCTGCCCGTAGATCACCTCACGGCTGCCGATGTTGAACTTCTCCTCGACCTTGACGCCCTTGGCCTTGAGCGCCTGCGAGTAGATCGAGCCCAGCAGGACGTTCTCCGGGAAATTCGCCGAGCCGACGACCACCGTCCCGCCGGAGCCGCCTCCGGCGGTGGAACCGGCCCCGGAGGCCGCGGCGCTCGACTCGCCGCCGAGCGGGTTGCTGCTGCTCGCGGAGGAGCCGCAGGCGGTGGCGCCCAGGGCGAGCGCGGCGAGGGTGCCGAGGAGTACGGCGCGCCTGCTTCTGTTAATTGTCGACATGGTGACAGTTGTCCTTCCGGAACGGATGGGAGAGGAACGGCCTCAGCGGGCCCGGCGCTGGGCGCGCACCCCGGGCGGGAGCGCGAACCGGGCGAGCAGGGCGAAGAACAGCTGGGCACCGACCGCGAGCAGCACCACCAGCAGCGCACCGCCCACGGTCACCGCGTACTGCCGGGTGGCCAGCCCGTCGATGACGTAGCGGCCCAGGCCGCCCAGCCCGACATAGGCGGCCACCGTGGCGGTGGCGATCACCTGGACGGTCGCGGTGCGGAAGCCGGCCAGCAGGGTCGGCGCGGCGGAGGGCAGGCAGACCTGGAGGAGCACCTGGGAATGGGTCAGCCCGATCCCGCGCGCCGCGTCCCGGACGTCCGGGTCGGTTCCGCGCACCCCCTCGACGGCCGCCACCAGCAGCGGCGGCGCCGCCAGCGCGACCAGTGGGAACAGTACGGCGGTGTCGCCGACCCCGGCGAGCAGCACCGCGAGCGTCACCAGGCCGAGGGTCGGCAGCGCACGGGCGGCCCCGGCGAGCGCGGTGACCACGTTGACGCCGCGCCCGGTGTAGCCGATCAGCAGCCCGAGCGGGACGGCGAGCAGCGCCGCGTAGAGCAGGGCCTCGCCGGAGAGCGTCAGGTGCTCGGAGACCCGGTGCAGGATCGAGTCCGGACCGCTGCGGTGGTCCGGGTCGGAGAAGAAGTCGCTCAGCCAGTTCAGCCAGTTCACGAGCCCGCCCCCTGTTCCCGGACGGCCCAGGGCGCCAGCAGCCGGCGGGCGGCCACCAGCAGCAGGTCGACCGCCAGCGCCAGGACGGCGATCAGCGTGATTCCGGCCACGATCGGGGTCGGGAAGGTGCGCTGGAAGCCGTCGACGAACAGGTAGCCGAGCCCGCCGCGCCCGACCAGCGCGCCGACGCTGGCCAGCGAGATGCTGGACACCGCGGCGACCCGCAGCCCGGCGATCAGGTACGGCACGGCGGCGGGCAGTTCGACGGCGGTCAGCCGGTGCCACGGCCCGTAGCCCATCGCGGTGGCGGCCTGCCGGACGGAGTCCGGGACGGCGCGCAGCCCGTCCACGGTGGTCGGCAGCAGGACGGCGAGGGCGTAGAAGGTGAGCGGGATCATCACCGTCGCCTGGGTGGCGAGCCCGGTGTACGGGATCAGCACCACGAAGACGGCCAGCGAGGGCAGCGCGTAGACGATGTTGAAGACGGCGGACAGCGGCTGGTACAGCCGGGGGAAGCGGGCACAGGCCAGCCCGAGCGGGACGGCCAGCAGCAGGCCGATGAGCACCGGGACCAGGGCGATCACGGCGTGGTCGGCGAGCAGGTTGCCGAGGTAGCCGAGGTGGTCGCCGATCCAGTACCAGCGGACGATCGGTTCATCGTCCACCGTCGGCTCCGTCCGCCGTGCCCACCACGTCGGTTCCGTCGACCGTGCCCACCGTGTCGGCTCCGGCGGGGGTGCCCATCGCGTCGGCCGGGTCGGGCTTCCGTACGCTGACGGGCCCACCGTCGGCCGGCGTGAGCGCGGCGAGGACGGCCTCGCGGCTCGCCGTGCCGATCGCCCGGCCGTCGGCGTCCAGCGCGACCGCGACCCCGGCGGGGGAGAGCACGGCGGCGTCCAGGGCGGCGCGCAGGGTGTCGGAGTCAGGGCGGTAGCCGGCCGACGGCTGCAGTTCGGCGGTGCCGGCGCTGCGGTCGATCCAGCCGATCGGACGGCGTTCGTCGTCCAGGGCCAACTCCCAGCCGCCGTAGCGGAGTCCGTCGTCGACCGGGCGCAGCTCGACCGCCTTCGCGGGCCGCAGGCCGAGGCCGCGCAGGCCCCGGTCGCGGCCGAGGAAGGCGGCCACACCGTCGTCGGCGGGGGAGGTCAGCAGGGTGTGCGGGTCGGCCAGCTGGGCGATCCGGCCGTGCTCGCGCAGCACCACGACCTGGTCGCCGAGCCGGACGGCCTCCTCGATGTCGTGGGTGACGAACAACACCGTCTTGTGCAGCTCGGACTGCAGCCGCAGCAGCTCCTCCTGGAGCCCGGCCCGCACCACCGGGTCGACGGCGCTGAAGGGTTCGTCCATCAGCAGCACCGGCGGGTCGGCGGCCAGCGCCCTGGCCACGCCGACCCGCTGCTGCTGGCCGCCTGACAGTTGGAACGGGTAGCGCTTGGCGGTCTCGGGCGCGAGCCCGACCAGTTCGAGCAGTTCGGCGGCCCGGGCACGGGCCTTCTTGCGGTCCCAGCCGAGCAGGTACGGGACGGTGGCGATGTTGTCGATCACCTTGCGGTGCGGGAAGAGCCCGGCCTGCTGGATCACGTACCCGATGCCTCGGCGCAGCTTGGCGGGCTCCAGCTCGGCGACGTCGGTGTCGTCCAGCAGCACCCGGCCCGAGGTGGGCTCGACCATCCGGTTGACCATGCGCAGCAGGGTGGTCTTGCCGCAGCCGGACGGCCCTACCAGGACGGTTATCCGACCGGTCGGGACCTCCAGGTCCAGGCCCTCGACCGCGACGGTGCCGTCGGGGTGGCGCTTGCCGGCGCCCTCGAATCTGATCACGGAGTGTTTCCTCGTCAGGGCGCCCCGGGGAGGCGGCGCCTGTGTCTGTCGGTCGTTCGGCTCAATCTGAGCGTTCGCGTGTTCGGCGTGTTCGGTTGACGGCGGTTGCACCGCCCGGGCGTTCTTCCGCCCGCGTGGCTGCCCAGCTTCGGACCGGCGGAAACTCTGATCAGACTATGACCTGCATCATCTCCTGTCCCTGATTTACGGCCCGGCACGCGGTGTGACCCCGCCTCAGCCGCCGGAGCGGGCACTAACGGGTCGGCAGTCCCGCCGCCGCCCATCCGACGAATCCGCCGTCCAGGTCGGTCGCCCGGTGCAGGCCCAGTTCGCGCAGCGAGGCCGCGGCCAGACTGGAGGCGTAGCCCTCCGAGCAGACCACGATCACCTCGATGTCGTAGCCCGAGGCCTCGGGAATGCGGTGACTGCCCGTCGGGTCGAGCCGCCACTCCAGGACGTTGCGCTCGATGATCAGCGAGCCGGGGATCTCGCCCTCGGCCGCCCGCTGCGCCGCCGGACGGATGTCCACCAGCAGCGCGCCGTCCAGCTGGGCCTGGTACGCCTCCCGGGCGCGCGGGCGGTGGACGCCCTCACGGGCCCGCTCCACCAGGTCGTCGATCGTGGTCACCACTGTTCCGGTCCTTCCTCCGAGGTGCGGACGAGCCCGCCGGCCCGCAGGTCGTAGTGCGCCATCGAGCTGAGCGGGGGCGAGTAGGCGTGCAGGGTCACGGCCGGGCCGGAGGCGGTGTTGCGCACGTCGTGCACGTACTCCGGTCCGAAGGCGCGGGCGGTTCCGGCCGGGACCCGGCGGATCAGCAGGCCCTGGTCGGGCCCGCCGAGGGACAGCTCCTCCAACTCGCCGAGGGCGACGGCGAACGCGCCGCGCGAGCCGCCGTGGTCGTGGAAGCCGGTCGACTGGCCGGGCAGCCAGCTGATCAGCCAGACCTCGTGGTCGTCCTCGGCCACCAGCCGCTGGTACCAGCGCTCATCGGTGGAGAGCCGGACCAGGTGGATCCACTGCTCGGGTTGCTCGGCCAGCTGGCGGACGACGGTCCGCAGGGCGTTCGGACTGAGCGGGGCGCGCGGGGCGTTCGGAGTGAGCGGGCTGAGCGGGCTGAGGGGGGCGTTCAGGGCGTTCGGGGCGTGGAGGCTGTGCGGCGGGGTCTCGGAGACGAGGTCCGGGCTCATGGGGCGTCCTCGGGTGCGGCGGGAACGTCGGCAGGGGTGCGCCCGGGCCGGTGGCGTGGCTGCGGAGTGACCGGTCGCGGCACGTACGGGTGCCGCCGGGCGGGCGGGGTTCAGAACTGCGAGTGTGGGTGCGCGGTACGGGCCCTGGCAGAGGTCACAGGGTGGTGCCGGCGGTGCGGAGCAAGGTCAACAGGCACAGATGGAACTCGCCTGGCGCCGCAGATCGACGTGCAGGCGGCAAACCAGAGTGGTGCCGGAGTCCATGCACCGGATCCTTTCCGAGCCGGTCGGACGAAGTCAAGCCGGGGCGCCCGCCTGTTGCGCCCTGTTAACTCCCGCGCGTCAACGCCCGACCTCGACCCTGCGGCCCGCCCGCCGGCCCACCCCCTCCGGCCCGACCGCGACGTGAAGCTCCGGCTCACCCCTCCGCAGGACGGCGCGGCACCGGCGGGCTGTCCGCCGACCGGTCGGACGGCGTCGGGGCCGAGCCCCCCGGCGGCTGGGCGGGGACGGGCGCGGCGTATCCGTCGGCGGCGGATCCGGCCCGGGCGGATCCGGCCGGGGCGGCCGCGAGAGCCTGCTCGATCACCGGTCCGGCCTGCTCACCCAGGTAGCGGCCGAGGGTCTGGTAGGCGTCGAACTGCTGGTGGTCGAACCACTGGTCACTGGTGCCGTCGTTCGGGAAGGCGCGGTTGGCCACCGCGTAGGAGTGCAGCTCGTAGGGCATGTCGGCGGTCAGTACCGCCTGGAGGACGATCAGCGTGCCGTACCGTTCGGAGTCCGGCTCACCGTCGACGGCCGGGTAGTGGATGTCCCCGGTGATCACGCCCCGGGCCGAGAGCCGGTCGGCGAGCTGGACCGCCAGCCCCTGCAGGGGTGTGCCGCCCGCGCCCCGGTCGGCGGTGGCGCTGCCCGGGATCAGCAGCTCCGGCTGGTGCAGGGTGATGACGATGCCCAGCTCCTCCCGGGCCAGGGTGATCGCGGCGGCCAGGTTGCCGGCGTAGCCGGAGTCCCCGCTGGCGTCGATGCTCACCGCCGTCCGCACCCGGTGCCGCAGCAGTTCGACCAGACCGAGGTTCTCGTAGTGCCCGCCGTCGGTGGTGAGCAGGAAGCGGTCGTGCACGGGGAACCGGCCGGTCAGCTCCCGCAGTTGGTACGGGAACCGGCGGACGGCGGGCTGCTCGGCGCGCCGCCAGTCCGGTGTGCCGGACCAGGACGGGCCGAGCTGGGCCGGGTTGGGCAGCCACGTCCCGAGCCGGGCGTTGGTCACCGCGAACAGCCCCTGGTACACCCGGGACTGGCGGCCCATCGCGGAGGAGAAGGCGGCGCCGGAGACGGCCATCGCCGACTGCACGGTGAGGTCCCGGGCGATGTGCCGGCGGGTACGCCGCTCCAGCAGGTCGGTGCGCGCGTACCCGACGTCCGGACCGCCCACGTAGTCGTGGGAGAGCGAGAAGGAGACGGCCCGACGGCCGGGCGGCGTGCGGGAGTTGCCGGACAGGTTGGCCGCGGCCGAGAAGATCACCTGTGGGAAGTCGGGATGCCGGGCGGCGTAGTGGCTCAGCCAGGTCTGCTCCCGGTAGAAGTCGTACCGGCGGGCCAGCGTGCGGCCCCCCTCGGTGACCCGGCGCACGGCGAACGCCGAGGCCAGGCGCAGGCGGTAGAACGGGTGCAGGCTCATCCAGGTCTGGTCCAGGTTGAGCCCGACGGCGCCGAGCATCAGCGGCAGCAGCACCTGGACGGCCGGCGGCCAGGCGTACCCGGTGGCGACCGCCCAGCCGAGGGACAGCAGCGCGCCGGCCGTCAGCGTGGCGAGGGCGGCCCACACCACGAGGTACTGGGGGAGGTTGACGGTCAGCGCGCCGCCGAAGCGGCCCGCCCCGCGCAGCGCCCCGCCGAGGACGCCCACCCCCCGGCCGATCGCCCGGCGGTCGCGCCAGAGTATGCCGAGTAAGAGGGCGAGGTAGCTGAGCACCACCGTCAGACTGAGCCCGGCGCCGGTCAGCCGGGGTCCGGCCGCCAGCGCCTGCTGGAGCCGGACCGCGCCCCAGGCCAGGCCCGGCACCGCCAGCACCCCGACGGCCAGCAGTCCGGCCAGCGAGAGCGCGGCGTGGTTGAGCCGGCGCAGGGCGCGCGGCAGCAGCGCGTGCCAGCCGAGCGGCGGGAAGGCAAGCAGCCACAGCAGCCAGCACCCGGCGGCGGCCGCCAGTGACGTGCCGAGGGCGGCCAACGCGGGTGTCCGGAACGCCAGGGAGCCCGGCACGGCGCCCGGGTGGCGCAGCCCCGCCGCCGCCAGGGCGCCCAGATCGGTGAGCGGGACGGCGTGGTAGAAGCGGCTGAGGCCGAGGCCGAGCACCAGGACGGCGGCCAGCAGCAGGGCCAGCGCGGAGAGCACGCCGCGCAGCAGCGTTCCGAGGGCGACCAGCCATTCGCCCGCGCCGTCGGCGATGTACTTGCTGTGCCTGCGGAGGTGGTCCTCCTCCGGGGAGCCGGGCTCCATCACGGTGTCGGCGGTCAGGCCCGAGACGGCGTGCACCGGACTGCCGGGGGCGGAGTCGCTGAGCGCGAGTTGCAGTGCGCCCACGGTGTAGCCGCCGCCCGAGACGGAGACCAGGTAGCGCGCGCGTTTCAGCCAGGGTCGCAGGGCCTGGAGCGCGCCGAGCGTGACGCAGGCCGAGCGGATGCCGCCGCCGGAGGCGCAGAAGCCCAGCTCGGCGGGCTCGCGGCCGGGCGGCACCCGGCCCGCTTCGCGCCAGTGGGTGTGGGCGCCGGGGGCGTCGGCCGCCGGCGGTTCCTGCTGCGGTGCTCCGCGCGGCGGCCCGCCGTGTCGCGGGGCCACCGGCCACGGTGGGATCAGTGCCGGGCGCTGCGGGTCGGCGTCGTCGGCTTCGTCGGCGGATTTCGCGGCCGCCCGCCGGAGGCCGCGCACCGCCCGGGCGGCCGTCACGGCGAGCAGGCCCGCGGCGGTCACCCCGGCGGGCAGGAGCAGCAGCCGGGCGACGGTGGCGAGCGCCGCCGCCACCGCGAAGGGCGCGTCGGAGCCGCCGTGGCCGAGCCCGAGGCGCAGCAGGACGTTCGCCCCGAGGTCGCAGCCCGCTGCGAGCAGTCCCGCGGCCCCGACCGCGAGCGCCGGGCCGAGCCGTAGCCGCCGCCCCAGCACGTAGCCGCCCAGCAGTGCGGCGGCCGCCAGCGTCAGTCCGTAGCCGGCGATCAGCCAGGGTTCGGCACGCAGGGCGGCCCGGTAGGCCGCGGAGCGCTCGCCGACGACCGCCTCGGCGGCCGCCCGGGAACCGGCCAGTTGCAGGGCGGTCAGGCCGGTCCGCGACACCGGCGACCGGCTCAGCAGGAGGCCGAGGGCGAGCGGCAGCAGGGCCGCGAGGGCGAGTACCAGGCCCGCCCAGGCGGGCAGCGCCGGTGGCCGGCCCGCCGGGCCGTCGCCCCCGGCCGACGGGGTCGTCCCGGCTGTCCTGGGCGTCCCTGGCGTCCTGGCCGTCCCGGCGGTTCCGGGCGTCGCGTTCGGCGTCGATGTGCCCGTCGGCGCCGTGGTGTCCGCCGTACGCTCCTCGTGCCCCTCGGCCGCTGCCATCGGTACACCCCCCGTTCGGCCTCGTACCGACCGTCGCTGCTTGGACCTGATCCGCGAAGTCGCGCCGCAGGGACGTCAGATGACGGTCCGTCGGCGAGCCCAAGCGCGTTTTACCCTGCCGTGGCCGATTCCGCACCCTCGGGGTCCGCTTTCACTCGAATGAGTAAGGAGGTCACTTGCGGGGTAGATGAGCGTTTCATCCCGCACGGGACCGCCCGCGTGTCCGCTCGACGAGATCGCCCCAGACGCGTTTCCGCCAACGTATTGTCAGGCCACCGAGGACCGGCCTACCGTCTACAGATCGCTTTCTACGCACGTAGACCCATCACGTAGACCCCTGCGGTTCCCCGAGCGGACCCGCAGGGCGAGACCGCCCCGTCAACCCTCAGACCGCGGGCCCGACCGCACGGCCGGGCCGCGGAGTTGTGGAGGTACCCATGTCGCAGATCGTCCGTGCCGCGCTCGTCCAGACCCGCTGGACCGGCGACCAGGAGAGCATGATCGCGCTCCACGAGCGGTACGCCCGCGAGGCCGCCGCCCAGGGCGCCGGGATCATCGGTTTCCAGGAGGTCTTCAACTCCCCGTACTTCTGTCAGGTCCAGGAGCCCGAGCACTACCGCTGGGCCGAGGCCGTCCCGGACGGCCCGACGGTGCGCCGGATGCAGGACCTCGCCCGTGAACTCGGCCTGGTGATCGTCGTGCCGGTCTACGAGGAGGAGCAGACCGGGGTGTACTACAACACCGCCGCGGTGATCGACGCGGACGGCAGCTACCTCGGCAAGTACCGCAAGCACCACATCCCGCAGGTCAAGGGCTTCTGGGAGAAGTACTACTTCAAGCCCGGCAACCTCGGCTGGCCCGTCTTCGACACCGCCGTCGGCAAGGTCGGCGTCTACATCTGCTACGACCGGCACTTCCCCGAGGGCTGGCGCGCCCTCGGCCTGGCCGGTGCGCAGATCGTCTACAACCCCTCCGCGACCAGCCGCGGCCTGTCCGCCTACCTGTGGCAGCTCGAACAGCCCGCCGCCGCCGTCGCCAACGAGTACTTCGTCGCCGCCATCAACCGGGTCGGCACCGAGGAGTACGGCGACAACGACTTCTACGGCACCTCCTACTTCGTCGACCCGCGCGGCCAGTTCGTCGGCGACGTCGCCTCCGACAAGGAGGAGGAACTCGTCGTCCGCGACCTCGACCTCGGCCTGATCGAACAGGTCCGCCAGCAGTGGGCGTTCTACCGCGACCGCCGGCCCGACGCCTACGGACCGCTCGCCGAGGCCTGAGGAGCACCGCGATGACCACCCGCGACCCGCAGCAGCGCACCGTCGTCCGCGGCGGCCTCGTCATCACCGCCACCGACGAACTCCACGCCGACGTCCTGATCGAGGGCGAGCGCGTCGCCGCCCTGGCCGCCACCGGCAGTGCCGCCGCCGAGGCCTGGACCGCCGACACCGTCATCGACGCCACCGGCCACTACGTCATCCCGGGCGGCGTCGACGCCCACACCCACATGGAACTGCCGTTCGGCGGCACCGCGGCCTCCGACACCTTCGAGACCGGCACCCGCGCCGCCGCCTGGGGCGGCACCACCACCATCGTCGACTTCGCCGTCCAGCCCGTCGGCGGCGCGCTGCGTGAGGGCCTGGACGCCTGGCACGCGAAGGCCGAGGGCAACTGCGCGATCGACTACGCCTTCCACACCATCGTCTCGGACGTCAACGACGCCGTCCTCAAGGAGATGGACGCGCTGGTCGACTCCGGCGAGTCCACCTCCTTCAAGCTCTTCATGGCCTACCCCGGCGTCTTCTACAGCGACGACGGCCGCATCCTGCGGGCCATGCAGCGCGGGGCGGCCAACGGCGGGTTGATCATGATGCACGCCGAGAACGGCATCGCCATCGACGTCCTGGTCGAACAGGCCCTCGCCGCCGGGCACACCGCTCCGCGCTTCCACGGCGAGGTCCGCCGTGAACTGCTGGAGGCCGAGGCCACCCACCGGGCGATCAAGCTCGCACAGGTGGCGGGCAGCCCGCTTTACGTCGTGCACGTCTCCGCCGCCTCGGCGCTCGACGAACTCGCCCGGGCCCGCGACGCCGGGCTCAACGTCTTCGGCGAGACCTGCCCGCAGTACCTCTTCCTCTCCACCGACAACCTCGCCGAGCAGGGCGCGGACGGCTTCGAGGGCGCCAAGTACGTGTGCAGCACGCCGCTCCGGCCGCGCGAGCACCAGGAGGCGCTCTGGCGGGGCCTGCGCACCAACGACCTCCAGGTGGTCTCCACCGACCACTGCCCGTTCTGCTACGTCGGGCAGAAAGAACTCGGCCGCGGCGACTTCTCGAAGATCCCCAACGGTCTTCCGGGCGTGGAGAACCGGATGGACCTGCTGCACCAGGCCGTGGTGGACGGGCACATCAGCCGGCGCCGCTGGGTCGAGATCGCCTGCACGACCCCGGCCCGGATGTTCGGGCTGCACCCGCGCAAGGGCACCGTCGCGCCGGGCGCGGACGCCGACCTCGTCGTCTACGACCCCACCGCCGTGCAGACCGTCTCCGCCGCCACCCACCACATGAACGTGGACTACTCGGCCTACGAGGGCCGGCGACTCACCGGCCGGGCCCGGACGGTGCTCTCGCGCGGCACCGTGGTGCTGGACGGCGGCCGCTGGCTCGGTCGGGCCGGGCACGGCACCTTCCTGCGCCGCGACACCTGCCAGTACCTGACCTGACCCCTCTTCCCGCGTTGCCCTTCCCGATCCGGGCCCGGGGCCGTGCCGTGCGCCGTGCGTGCCGGCCCCGGGTCCGCCCTCCCACCCCTCTCCCCGGAGCCCCCCATGGACATCGGCCTCGTCCTGCAGACCGACCCGCCCGCCCGCCTGCTCATCGATCGGATGATCCGCGCCGAGCGGGCCGGGTTCAGCCACGGCTGGACCTTCGACTCCTGCGTGCTGTGGCAGGAGCCCTTCGTCATCTACAGCCGCATCCTCGCCGAGACCGAGCGCCTGACCGTCGGCCCGATGGTCACCAACCCGTCCACCCGCACCTGGGAGGTCACCGCCTCCCTGTTCGCCACGCTCAACGACATGTACGGCAACCGCACGGTCTGCGGCATCGGCCGCGGCGACTCCGCCATGCGGGTCGCCGGGCGCCGCCCCGCCACCCTCGACCGGCTCTCCCAAGCCATGCACGCCGTCAAGGAGTTGGCCGAAGGGCGCACCGTCGAGCTGGACGGCACCGAGATGCACCTGCCGTGGGTCGGCCCCGGCGCCTCGCTGCCGATCTGGATGGGTGCGTACGGGCCGAAGGCGCTGGCGCTGACCGGCCGCCAGGCGGACGGATTCATCCTGCAGTTGGCCGACCCGTACCTCACCGAGTACATGGTCAAGGCGGTCCGGAAGGCGGCCGTCGAGGCGGGCCGGGACCCGTCCTCGGTCGCCATCTGCGTGGCCGCGCCCGCGTACGTCACCGCGGACGACTCGCCGGCCGCGCTCGCCCACGCCCGCGAGCAGTGCCGCTGGTTCGGCGGGATGGTCGGCAACCACGTCGCCGACCTGGTCGGTCACTACGGCGAGCACTCCGACCTGGTGCCCGACGCGCTGACCGACTACATCAAGAACCGCCAGGGTTACGACTACAGCCACCACGGCCGGGCCGGGAACCCCGACACGGCGTTCGTCCCGGACGGGATCGTCGACCGCTTCTGCCTGATCGGGCCGGTGGAGACCCAGCGCGCCCGGCTCGCCGAGCTCCGTTCGCTCGGCGTCGACCAGTTCGCCGTCTACGCCATGCACGACGCCGTCGAGGCCACCATCGACGCGTACGGAACGGACGTCATCCCTCACCTCTGACACCCTCTGCGGCAGACGGGAGTTGCCCATGGCCGACACCGCGACCGGCGGCGGAAGACAGCGGCAGCACCCCGACGGCCGGGTCGAACTCGACCCGGCCGAGGGGGTGTTGCCGTCCAACGGCTTCACCAGTGACGACCTCCGGCCGGTCCCGGTGCGGCGGCGCACCTGGACCACCTACAACTTCCTCGCACTCTGGGTCGGCATGGCCCACAACATCCCGTCCTGGACGCTGGCTTCGGGCCTGGTCGCGATCGGCATGGACTGGAAGCAGGCGGTACTGACCATCGCGCTCGCCAACCTGATCGTGCTCGCGCCGATGCTGCTCACCGGGCACGCGGGCACCAAGTACGGCATCCCCTTCCCGGTGTTCGCCCGGGCCTCGTTCGGACTGCGCGGTGCCAACCTGCCCGCGCTCATCCGGGCGGCGGTGGCCTGCGCCTGGTTCGGCATCCAGACCTGGATCGGGGGCGAGGGGATCTTCCTTCTGGCGGGCAAGCTGTTCGGCGAATCCTGGCGCACCGCGACGGAGTTCGGCGGGTACCCGTGGACGCAGTGGGCCTCCTTCCTGCTGTTCTGGCTGGTCGAGATGGTCATCATCGCCCGGGGGATGGAGACGCTGCGGCGCTTCGAGAACTGGGCGGCGCCGTTCGTCATCGTCGGCGCGCTCGCCCTGCTGGGGTGGATCGCGGTCAAGGCGGGCGGGCTGGGGCCGCTGCTCGACCAGCCGTCCCACCTGGGTTGGGGCGGTGGGTTCTGGAAGGTCTTCTTCCCGTCGCTGATGGGGATGATCGGGTTCTGGTCCACGCTGTCGCTCAACATCCCCGACTTCACCCGCTTCGGCGGCAGCCAGCGGGCCCAGATCCGCGGCCAGGCGCTCGGCCTGCCGACGACGATGACGCTCTTCGCCCTGCTGTCCGTGCTGGTCACCTCCGGGTCGGAGGCGGTGTACGGCGAGCCGGTGTGGGACCCGATCAAGCTCGCCGCGAAGATGGAGAGCCCGGCGGCCGTCCTGTTCGCGCTGCTGACCGTCCTGGTCGCGACGCTGTCGGTGAACCTCGCCGCCAACGTCGTCTCACCGGCCTACGACCTGACCAACCTGGTGCCCCGGTTCATCAACTTCCGTACCGGGGCGCTGATCACCGGCGTGGTCGGGATCGCGATCCTCCCCTGGAAGCTGACCGCCGACCCGCACGTCTACATCTACGTCTGGCTGGGCGTGGTCGGCGGCCTGCTCGGAACGGTCGCCGGGGTGCTGATCGCCGACTACTGGGCGCTGCGCCGCACACGCCTCCAACTCGCCGACCTGTACCGCCCGTTCGGTGCCTACTGGTACACGGCCGGCTGGAACTGGCGGGCGGTCGCCGCCCTGTTGGTCGGCGGCCTGCTGGCGGTCGGCGGCTCGTACTCCGGCGTCGACTCCCACGGCGCCGAACAGGGACCCTTCCCGGTCGACGGCATGATCCCCTTCCTCAAGCCCCTCGCCGACTACGGCTGGGCGGTCGGCTTCGCCTCGGCCTCGGTGGTGTACCTGGCGCTCAGCGGGCTGCCGGTGGCGGGCGGGGGTCGGCGAACACCTGACAGGTGACGGATGGCAAAGGTGCCGGGTGCGGTGAGTCGCGCGGACCAGGAGGGGGCGTCGAGCAGGACGGGCACGGCCGGAAGGACGGCACGTGCGGACCGGTCGGATCCGGTGGCCGGATCGTGCCGCTCGGCCGGTCCGGTCGGAACCGGGCCGGTGGGAAGGGCGTCCTTCGGAGCAGGGCGCGCGGGACGGGGCCGTCGCGCCACGGACGGGAGGGAAGGGTCGGATGAGCATCATCGCGTGGATCGTGCTGGGCCTGGTGGCCGGAGCCCTGGCCAAGCTGCTGCTGCCGGGGCGGGACCCGGGCGGCCTGATCGTGACGACCCTGATCGGGATCGCCGGTTCCTTCGTCGGCGGCTGGATCGCGTCGCACTTCATGCACCGGTCGATCACGGCCCGCTTCTTCGACGGGCCGACCTGGGTGTCCGCGATCGGCGGTGCGCTGGTGCTGCTGATCGCCTACCGGCTGCTGTTCGGCAACTCGCGCCGCTGACAGCGGGGTTCGGAGCGGTTCGACGGGCCGGCGCGACTGGGGGCGGATTCCAGGGGCCGGCCCGTCGGTGTGCCGCGGTCCGGCTGGGGTCTGGTCGGCAAGATCCGCCGGACGGGCCTCAGCGGATCGGCCACGTCGCGGCGACCCAGCCGGGCAGGTCCTCGCAGGCGGTGAGCCAGGGGGCCGGGACGTCGGCGAGCCCGGTGCGGGCGGCGACCACGCCGGCGGCGATGGCGCAGGTGGTGTCCATGTCGCCCCAGCCCTCCAAGGTGTGCCAGATCGCCTCGGGCAGCGAGTCCAGGTGCCCGGCCGCGGACCAGAGGGCGAACGGGACGGTGTCCGGGGCCGAGATCAGCAGTCCCGAGCCGAGCACGGTGGCGGCGTGCCGGACGCTGGTGTGCTCCGGCAGCCGGGCGGCGATCCGCAGGCCGGAGCGTACGTCGCTGTCCGGCAGTCGGTCGGCGACCTCGGTGAGCAGTTCGGCGCGGCCGGGCGGACGCCCGCCCCGGCTCCGGGCGGCGAGCGCCGCGGCGAGCGCCACCGCCACCGCCCCGGCCGTCGCCTCCGGGTGGAAGTGGGTGGCGAGCGCCTGGAGTTCGGCCTGCCGGGCGACCTCGGCGAGGTCCTCGGCGAACCAGGCGCCCAGCGGGGCGACCCGCATCGCGGCGCCGTTCCCGTACGAGCCCTGGCCCTCGAACTGGCCCGAGGTGATGGCGCGCCAGTCCCCGCCGGCGCCGATCGCGCGCAGCACCCGGTGCATGGAGGGGCCGTACTTGCGCTGGTACTCGCGGGCGTACTCGGCCGCGAACTCCCCGGCCAGCGCGTCCTGCCGGACCTCGCCGTGGACGGTGAGGTGGCGGACCAGGACGAGGGCCATCGCGGTGTCGTCCGTCCAGTGCCAGGGCGCCGGGCGGACCAGGCGGGCGGCCAGGTCGACGGGGGCCTCGTCGACGGGGGCGGAGAACCAGCGATCGCCGAAGGCGTCGCCGAGCGCGAGCCCCCGCAGGCTCTCCAGGACCGGGCCGGTCGCACGCATGTCATCCTCCGATCGAGATCAACTGTGCGCGCAGTCTGCCGGAGATGCCGCGGCGCCGGCGACCGGAATACGCCCCGGCCGCCGACGCCCCGACGTGACGGCTGTGGCTCACTTGGCCTTCAGACCGCCGAGGACGAGCTTCCAGACGGCCCTGAAACGCTCGTCCGCGGTCGGCTCGGCCCAGGTCGACGCGTAGGCGGGGTCGTGGAAGGGGGCGGTGGCGTCGAAGACCGCGCGGGCGGTGGTGAGGACGTGGGCGGGTTTGAACTCCTTGCGGTCCACGCCGTCCTGGAAGATCTCGGCGATCTGCGTGACCAGCGTGTCGATGTGCTCCTCGACGGTCCTGCTGTTCTCCTCGACCAGCACCATGTAGGTGGCGAACAGCTCCGGGTCGTCCAGCGCCTTCTTCCGCTTGGCCGCGAACAGCGTGGTCAGCCAGCGTTCGAGGCGCTCGGCGGCGCCGCCGGAGTCGTCCATGACGGCCTTCAGCTCGAAGTGCGCCTGGTCGAGCCAGCGCTGGGTGACCGCCTCGCGCAGGGCGGCCTTGCTGGGGAAGTGGCGGTAGACGCTGCTGTGGCTGACGCCGAGCTCCCGGGCGACGTCCACGACGGTGGCTTTGGCCGGGCCGAACCGCCGGAGGACTTCCTCCGCCGCGATCAGGATCTGTTCGGCGGTGAGTGCGGTGTCCGTGGTCACGGGGGCCGTCCTTAGGGTCGTGCGGTCGGGGGGCGCGGGGGGATTTCCGCTGGTCGGCGGGGGCTAGGCCAGCTTGGGCCGGTCAGCGTTCGCTGTCCAGGCGCGCCATCTGCGCGGCAGCGTACCGGTCGCCGGCGGCGGCACCGGCGGGGACGGCCGCCTCGATGGCGGTGAGGTCGGCCGGGGTCAGGGTGACGTCCAGCGAGCCGAGTGCCTCGGCCAGCCGGTCCCGGCGGCGGGCGCCGACCAGCGGGACGACGTCCTCCCCGCGGGAGGCGACCCAGGCGATGGCCACCTGGGCCACGCTGGCCCCCTTGGCGTCGGCGACCTCGCGCAGCGCCTCGACCAGGGCGAGGTTGTGGGCCAGGTTGTCGCCCTGGAAGCGCGGGCTGTCGCCGCGGAAGTCGGTGCCGGCGAGCGGGCGGTCCGGGTTCCAGTGGCCGCTGAGCAGGCCGCGCGAGAGCACGCCGTACGCGGTGATGCCGATGCCCAGTTCGCGCGCGGCGGGCAGGATCTCGGCCTCGATCGAACGGGTGAGCAGCGAGTACTCGATCTGCAGGTCGCTGATCGGGTGGACGGCGGCGGCGCGACGCAGGGTGTCGGCGCCGACCTCGGAGAGGCCGATGTGGCGGACGTAGCCGGCCTTGACCAGGTCCGCGATGGCGCCGACGGTCTCCTCGATCGGGACCTTCGGGTCGAGCCGGGCCGGGCGGTAGACGTCGACGTGGTCGGTGCGCAGGCGGCGCAGGGTGTAGGCGAGCGCGCTCTTGGTGGCGGCCGGGCTGGAGTCGTAGCCGAGCCACTGGCCGTCCGGGCCGCGCTGGGCGCCGAACTTCACGCTGATCTGCACGCTCTCGCGGTCCCGGCCGCGCAGGGCCTCGTGGATCAGCAGCTCGTTGTGGCCCATGCCGTAGAAGTCGCCGGTGTCGAGCAGGGTGACCCCGGCGTCGAGCGCGGCGTGGATGGTGGCGATGCTCTCGGCCTCGTCGGCGGGGCCGTAGAGGTCGGACATGCCCATGCAGCCGAGGCCGAGGGCGGAGGTGACCGGGCCGGAGGCGCCGAGGCGGCGCTGGGCGGGGCGGGGAGAGGTCGAGGCCATGGGAACTCCAGGGGCGGATGCGGCGCCGGGTGGCGGAGGGCGGTGTGACCCGGGTCTCACTATGGCATGACAGCGAACAGATTTCAAAATCTGTTCGCTGACTTTTGTCATTTGTTCGCACCGGAGCTCTCGGCGGGCGGGGCCTCCACCCTGTCGCGGGCGGCCTCCGCCGCTTCCCGGGGGCTTCCGTCAGGCGTACGGCCCCGGCGAGCGCAGCAGGTGGGCCCGGGCGCAGCGCCCGGGCCAGCCGGCGGGTCACCACGCCCGTCCCGGCGCCGACCTCGAGCACCGAGATCGGGCGGTTCGGACGACTGGTGACCGGAACCAGCAGCGCGTCGACCAGCTCGGGCCCGCTCGGCGCCAGCGCGCCGGTGTCGTGGAAGGTGCGCAGCGCCTCGGTGAGGAACAGCAGGCGGTCCCCGCCGTACGGCGAGGGGTGCGAACTGCGGTTCTGAGGAAGGGAGCCGGAGTCCGGGCGAAGTTGTTCGGTCGTCATGGCGTCGACGCTGGGGAGACCGCGACGCCCCGGAACCGGCCGGTGAGCGGCGCCGACCCCCGACGAAAGTCGAGGGAGCGGCTGCCCGGGAGGAGGGGGCGAAGGGCCGGCGCCCGCCCGTAGCATCGAGCGAACGGACGCGAACGGACGCGAACGGATACGGGGGGACGGGAACGGACACGGGGGACGTGAGCGGACCCGAGCGGATAGGGATACGGGGAAGCGGACGGGCGTGAACCGGCGTCAACGGACGGGTGGAAGCGGACGGGAGAGCTCGATGCGCACAGGCCTGCTCGGCTGGTACGGCCCGGACCACCGGCCCTGGGTCGACAGTCTGCTGCTGCTCGGCATCCTCGTGCTCACCGCCGAGGAGGGCCTCTTCCAGTGGCTGCACGCCGACGGGCCGCTGCGCCCGTACCGGATCGTGGTGGCCGCGCTCTCCGCGCTCTCCCTCCTGTTCGCCCGTCGCCACCCGGCCGCCTCGGCCGTCCTGCCGGTGCTCACCAGCAGTCTGTTCAACCGGGCCTTCCCCGGCCTGTTCAGCGTCGCCCACCTCGCCTCCCTCGGCCGGACCGGTCCGGCGGTGGCCGCAGGTGCGGTCATCGTGCTGGTCCGTGCGGCCAGGGCCGACTCCCTGGTCGGCTGGGCGGGCGCCACTGGGTCGCAACTCCTCCTCCAGGTCGCCGTGTTGTCCTTCGGTCTGTGGCTGCACGGTCGCCGGGCGCTGATCCGCGCCCTGCACGCCCAGGTCGAAAACCTGCGCCGGGAGCGGGAGTTGCGGGCCGAGCAGGCCCGGTCCGCCGAACGGGCCCGGATCGCCCGGGAGATGCACGACGTGCTGGCCCACCGGTTGAGCCTGCTGGTGCTGCACGCGGGCGTGCTGCGCGACCAGGCCCGGGCCGGGACCGTCGTCGCCGACCCGGACCGGCTCACCCATCGCCTCGAACTGCTGCGAACCACCGCCGCGCGCTCGCTCGACGACCTGCGCGACGTGCTGGGCGCGTTGCGGGCCGATCCGTCGGAGCGCCCCGCCGTCGAGGACGGGCCGCCCGTTCCCGAGGGGCCCGTTCCCGCGGGGCGCGTGCCCACCGGGTCCGCGCCCACCCCGCCCGTGCGCGTCCCGGCGCCGGCCCTGTGCGACCTCACCGACCTGGTCGACGAGGCGAACCAGGCCGGGCAGCTGGTCGAACTCGCACTCTCCGGCGACCCGGAGGCCGTGCCCACCACCCACCGGCTGGCCGTCCACCGGATCGTCCAGGAGTCGCTGACCAATGCCCGCAGGCACGCGCACGCCGCGCCCGTCACCGTCCGGGTCGGCTACGGCGCACCGGTGACCACCGTCGAGGTCCGCAACGGCCCCGGCGAGGCCCCGTCGAACGGGCCGGGCACCGGCGGCGGGTACGGGCTGGTGGGGCTCGGCGAACGGGTCGGCGCGCTCGGCGGGCACCTGGACGCGGGCCCGAACGCCGTCGGCGGCTTCCGGCTCTCTGCCTGGCTGCCCGCGCCGGACCGGCCGCAGCCCCCGCGCCCGACGGCCGCGCGGTCGGAGTCTCCGGGCCCGCGGGCTCCTCACCCACAGCCCTCTCAGCCCCCGCAGCCGGAGGACGCCGCATGATCCGCACGATGGTGGTCGACGACGACCCGCTGGTGCGCCTCGGGCTGGTCGACCTCCTGGCCCAGGACCGGGAGCTGACCGTGGTCGCCGAGGCCGTCGACGGACTGCAGGCCGTCGAACTCGCCCGCGGGCACCGGATCGACGTCGCGCTGATGGACATCCGGATGCCCCGGCTCGACGGGATCGCCGCCACCCGCCGTCTGCGCCAACTTCCCGACGCGCCCCGGGTCATCGCGCTCACCACCTTCGACCTGGACGAGTACGTGTACCAGGCGCTCGCCGCCGGGGCGGACGGCTTCCTGCTCAAGGACACCCCGCCCGCCGAGATCGCCCGGGCCGTGCACGTGGTCGCCTCCGGGCAGGGGATGCTGCACCCGGCGGCCGCGCGACGGCTGATCGATCGGTACCACCGGGTCGGCGCGCCCCGGGCGGTGGCCGCCCGGAGCCGGATCGCCGGGCTCACCCCGCGCGAGGGCGACGTGCTGCGCGAACTCGCGGACGGGCTCTCCAACGCGGAGATCGCGGGCGTGCTGGGGATGCGGGAGAGCACCGTCAAGGCGCACGTCAGCCGGATCCTGACCGCGCTCGGCGTGGCCAACCGGGTCCAGGCCGCGCTGCTCGCACGCGATGCGGGGCTGGTCGGGGACGGCGGGTGACGGCGGGCGCTCGCGAGGGCAGGGCGGGGCGCAGCGTCGGACGGTGTTCACGCGGACGTTCCCCGGAGGACCGTTCAGCCCGTGCTGCGGGCTTCCCTGAGCCGCCGCGTGCCTCCGGTTGGTACCGCTCGCTGAGCCGATGTCACCCATCCGGCGTGGAAATGCCGTGCCTTGCCGGTTTGCGCTGCCGAACCCGGGCGGCGGGTCCATGGTGGAGATGGGCGTGATCCGGCGACCGCGCCCGCGCGCCGATCCAGGCCCGCGCGCCGACCGCCCGCCGCTTCCTCCGACGGGTGACGGAGGCCGGGGCCCGTACCGGCACGCTGGGACCAGGGCCACCTCGCAGGAAACCGAACGGTTCTTCTAGGCTCACATCTCGGCTTCCCTGCGGCGGTTCGGCCACTGCGCCCGCCGCGAGGAAGCCGCCGTGCACGGGGCTCCGGGCGGACCGGGGCACCGGATCGAGCGAGGAGGACGCAATGCCAAGCACGCCGCCCAGCCGTTCCACCGTACTTGGGCCAGACGGGCCGTTCCGACGGGCCGTCCGGCCTCCGGGCCGAGCGGTGCGGTCCGGCCGGGCCTGGTACCCGGGCGGGAGCGGTCGGCCGATCCGGCCGCTGAATACCGGCTGCGGCCGCGGAGGCGAGCGTTGAGTCCCCAGATCGTCGGGTCGCCGGCCGCGTCGGGTGCTCCCGCGGAGCCCGATCGCGTACCCGTGACGGTCCCGGCCACCCCCGACGGCGAAGCCCCGACCTCCGCTTCCGCTGCTGCCTCTGCCTCTGCCGGTACCGCCGCAGGCCCAGCTGCCGCGTCGGCTGCGGGCGCCGCCGCCTCCGGCACCACCGCGGCGCTGCCCGGACTGCCGCAGGCGCTCAGTGCCCGGGCCCGCACGCTCGCGGGTGCCGTCCGGCGGCGCTGCGCGGACCTGGCCCGGATCGAGTCACCGAGCGGCGACGCACCCCGACTCGACGCGCTCGCCGAGGAGTTGGCCGCCGGGTTCCGCGCCACGGGAGCCACCGCACGCCGCGAACCCGGGCCGGCCGGTGACCACCTGGTGATCGAGTGGCCGGGCCGGGACGAGTCCCTCCCGCACCTGCTGGTCGTCGGCCACCACGACACCGTCTGGCCGGTCGGCACCCTGGCGGACTGGCCGGTTGCGGAGCACGACGGGCGGCTCACCGGCCCCGGCGTGGTCGACATGAAGGGCGGACTCGCCGTCCTGGAGGGCGCGTTGGCGCTGCTCGCGGACCTGGGGCAGCGGCCGCACCGCAGCGTGCGGCTGGTCGTGGTGTCCGACGAGGAGGTCGGCAGCCCGGACGGGCGCCGCCTGGTCGAGCGCCAACTGCGCGGCGCGGCAGCCGTCCTGGGGCTGGAGCCGCCGCATCCGGACGGGCGGCTGAAGACCGCGCGGCGCGGCAGCACCCGGGTGCGCCTCACCGTCACCGGGCGGGAGGCCCATGCGGGCAACGACGCCCACGACGGGGTGTCCGCGGTGGACGAGCTCGTCGACCAGCTGGTGCTCGTCCGCGGACTCGCCGGCCAGCCCGGGACCGAGCTCAATGCCGGTCGGATCAGCGGGGGTTCGCGGGCCAACGTAGTCGCCGGACGAGCCGAGGCCGAGCTGGGCCTTCGGTTCTCCACCGTGGAGGCGCAGCGCCGCACGCTGGACAACCTCGCGCGGTTGACCGCGCTGCGGCCGGGTGCGCGGGTGCGCACGGAGGTGCTGTCCAGTCGGCCGGCCTGGCCCGAGCGGACCGGCAATCCGCTGCTGCGGCACGTGCGTTCGCTCGCGGCGGTGCTCGGGCAGCAGCTGGACGGCGCTCCGGCGGGCGGGGCCGGGGACACCAACCTGCCCGGGTCGCGCGGGCTGCCGACGCTGGACGGCTTCGGCGCGGTGGGTGCCGGTGCGCACGCCCGGCACGAGTACATCCGGCTGGACCAGCTCGCTCCGAGGATCGCCCTGCTCGCGGCGCTGCTCGCCGTTCCGCTGCCCCGGCTGCGGGATCGTGGGGAGGGGTGAGTGGGGCAGCCGGGCGGAGGGTGGCTGCGGCTGACGATGGATGGCTGACGGCTCGCAGTGACAGCTGGCAGAAAACAGAAGACAGCCAACAGGTAACAGCGGACAGATAACAGCGAACAGATGACGGATGACAGCTGACAGATTTCAGATTCTGTCAGCTGTTATCCGTTTTCCCACTCCCTTGCCATCCCTCCGCTCCGCCGCGCAGAATGGTACCGACCGAACGGTCAGTCGGTTGGTGCCCGGCGCCACTGCACGAGCCGGCGCAGGGACCAGGGCAGGAACACGAGAGGGGACCGTGGTGACAGCAGAGGTGGCCGAGGCGGTCCCGGCGCAGACGCCGGAGGACCGTTTCGACGCGGTGATCGCCGCCGAGCAGCGGATCGAGCCCAGGGATTGGATGCCCGACGCCTACCGGGCCACCCTGATCCGCCAGATCGCCCAGCACGCCCACTCCGAGATCATCGGCATGCAGCCCGAGGGCAACTGGCTCACCCGGGCCCCCTCCCTGCGCCGCAAGGCCATCCTGCTGGCCAAGGCCCAGGACGAGGCGGGGCACGGCCTCTACCTCTACGCGGCCGCCGAGACCCTCGGCGTCGACCGCGCCGAGCTCACCGAGAAGCTGATCAGCGGTCGCCAGAAGTACTCCTCGATCTTCAACTACCCCACCCTCACCTTCGCCGACGTCGGCGTGATCGGCTGGCTGGTGGACGGCGCCGCGATCTGCAACCAGGTCCCGCTCTGCCGCTGCAGCTACGGCCCGTACGCCCGCGCGATGGTGCGGATCTGCAAGGAGGAGTCCTTCCACCAGCGCCAGGGCTACGAGCTGCTGATGACCCTGATGCGCGGCACCGATGCCCAGCGCCGGATGGTCCAGGACGCGGTCGACCGCTGGTGGTGGCCGTCGCTGATGATGTTCGGCCCCTCGGACGCCGAGTCGCCGAACACCGCCCGCTCGATGGCCTGGCGGATCAAGCGCCACACCAACGACGAACTCCGTCAGCGCTTCGTCGACATGACCGTCCCCCAGGCCGAGCACCTGGGCGTCACCCTCCCCGACCCCGAACTGAGCTGGAACGAGGAGCGCGGCGGCTGGGACTTCGGCGAGCCCGACTGGTCCGAGCTGACCAGGGTCATCCACGGCCAGGGCCCGTGCAACGCCCAGCGGGTCGACCGCCGCCGGGCCGCCCACGAGGACGGCGCCTGGGTGCGCGAGGCGGCCGTCGCCTACGCGGCCAAGCGCGCCGCCGAACAAGCCGCGCCCGCCGAGCGGCCCACCCCCGAACAGGAGAACTGAACGTGACCGAGTCCAAGGCCGGCTGGCCGCTGTACGAGGTGTTCGTCCGCCCCCGGCGCGGCCTGAACCACGTCCACGTCGGCTCGCTGCACGCCTCCGACGACCGGATGGCCCTGCTCGCCGCCCGGGACCTGTACACCCGTCGCAACGAGGGCGTCAGCCTCTGGGTGGTCCGCTCGGACGCGATCACCGCCTCCACCCCGGACGAGCGCGACCCGTTCTTCGAGCCCAGCGGTGACAAGGTCTACCGCCACCCGACCTTCTACGACATCCCCGAGGATGTCCCGCACATCTGACGGGGGAGCCACCGTGCACGACCACACCACGTCCACCACCGAGGACGACCACGTCTACCTCAGCCTCGCCGGAGCCACCCCCGGCCCCGAGGGCGAGGGCCGCTGGGCGTACGGGACGGGCTTCGCCGACCCGCTGCTCGGCGTGGACACCGCCCTGCCCGCCGGCCTGGACGGCGCCGACCTCGCCGCCTACTGCCAGATGCTCGGCGACGACGCGCTGATCCTCGCGCAGCGACTGATCGAGTGGTGCACCCGGGCGCCCGAACTGGAGGAAGAGGTCGCGCTCGCCAACCTCGGCCTCGACCTGCTCGGCCAGGCCCGGCTGCTGCTCACCCGGGCCGGTCAGGCCGACGGCTCCGGCCGCACCGAGGACGACCTGGCGTACTGGCGGGAGGAGCACGAGTTCCGCAATGTCCGCCTGGTGGAGACCCCGAACGGCGACTTCGCGTACTCGATCGCCAGGCTGCTGCTGTTCTCCACCGCCCGCGGCGCACTGTACGAGGCGCTGGACTCGCACCCCGACCCGGTGCTGGCCGCGGTCGCCGTCCGGGGCGTCAAGGAGCTGGCGTACCACCGCGAGTACGCCACCGCCTGGACCCTGCGGCTCGGCGACGGCACGCCGTACTCGGCGGAGCGGATGCAGGCAGGGCTGGACGCGGTCTGGCCGCTGCTGGAAGAGCTGTTCACCGCGCACCCGGTGGAGCTGCGGGCCGGCGTCGATCCGGCGCAGCTGCGCGAGCCGGTGCTGCGCGAGCTGGCCGCCGTGATCGCCGAGGCCGGGCTGACCGTGCCGGACGTCCCGCCGCTGGCCACCGTGCTGGGCCGGGCCGGCCGGGACGGGGTGCACACCGAGGCGCTCGGCCCGCTGCTCGCCGAGCTGCAGGTGGTGGCCCGCGCACACCCGGGGGCGACGTGGTGACGGGCACCGCCGGGACCATGGGCGCCGCTGGGACCACCGGCACCGCCGGGACGGCCCGCGACCTGGCCTGGTCGGTCGCCGCGGCCGTCCCGGACCCGGAGCTGCCGATGCTCACCCTGGCCGACCTGGGCGTGTTGGCCGAGGTCGAGGTGGACGGCGGCAGCGGCGCGGTGACCGCCTGGCTGACCCCGACCTACTCGGGCTGCCCGGCCGTCGCCGAGATGGCCGCCGACGTCGACCGCCGGCTGCGCGCCGCCGGGTACCCGGAGGTGCGGGTGCGGCTGCGGCTGGACCCGCCGTGGTCCACCGACCTGATCACCGCCGAGGGCCGCCGCAAGCTCGCCGAGGCGGGTATCGCCCCGCCGCGCCCGACCTCGGCCGTCGCGTCCACACCCGGGCCCGGGCCCGTCCCGCTCACCCTCGGCCCCACCCGCACGGGAGCCGCGGCCCCCGTGCCCTGTCCGCACTGCGGCGGCACCGACACCGAGGAGCTGTCCCGCTTCGGCTCCACCGCCTGCAAGGCGCTCTGGCGCTGCCGCGCCTGCCGCGAGCCGTTCGAACGCGTCAAGGAGATCTGAGAATGCCCGCCGCCTCGCCCGCCTCCGCCGCCTCGCCCGCCGCAGCGACCGGTTCCGCGGTCTCCGCCGGTTCCGCGGCGTCCGCCGATCCCGCGGCTTCCACGGAGGCCGTCCGCCCGGCCCGCCGCCCGACCTTCCACTCGCTGCGGATCGAGCGGGTGGAGCGGCTGTGCGAGGACGCCGTGGCGGTGACCTTCGAGGTGCCGGACGGCCTGGCGGCCGCGTACGCGTTCCGGCCCGGTCAGACCCTGACCCTGCGCAAGGTGGTGGACGGCGCCGACGAGCGCCGCTCGTATTCGATCTGCTCCCCCGTCGGCGGCCCGCTGCGGATCGCCGTCCGCGAGGTGCCCGGCGGACTGTTCTCGCGTTGGCTGGTGCGTGAGGCCCGGCCCGGCGAGGAGGTCGAGGTGCTGACCCCGTCCGGCCTGTTCACCCCCGAACTCGGCGTCCCCGCTGACCACGTGCTGCTCGCGGCCGGTTCCGGGATCACCCCGATGCTGTCGATCGCCGCCTCGGTGCTGGCCGCCGACCGCCGCTCGACCGTCACCCTGCTCTACGGCAACCGGCGCAGCGACACCGTGATGTTCGCGGACGAGCTGGCCGACCTGAAGGACCGCTACCTCGGCCGGTTCCAGCTGGTGCACGTGCTCTCCCGGGAGACCCGGGACGCCGAGCTGCTCAGCGGACGGCTGGACCCGGAGCGGGTTCGGGCGCTGCTGACCGCCCTGGTGGACATCGGAGGCGTCGGCCACTGGTGGCTGTGCGGCCCGTTCGGCATGGTCGCCGGGGCGAAGGAGCTGCTCGCCGAACTGGAGGTGCCGGGCGAGCGGGTGCACCAGGAGCTGTTCCACGCCGAGGACGAGCCGCTCGCCGAGCGCGACGAGGACTGGGACCGCGGGGACCGCGCGGACGGCGGCACCGAGGACGCGCCCGGCGAGCGCAGCGAGGTCACGGTGGTCCTCGACGGTCGGGGCAGCACCCTCACCCTCCCGCGCGACCGCTCGATCCTGGACGGTGCCCAGCGCTCCCGGCCCGACCTGCCGTTCGCCTGCAAGGGCGGTGTCTGCGGCACCTGCCGGGCCCTGGTCACCGAGGGCGAGGTCGAGATGCGCCGCAACTTCGCGCTGGAGGAGAAGGAGCTGGCCGCCGGCTACGTCCTCACCTGCCAGGCCCGCCCGCTCACCGACCGGGTCACGGTCGACTACGACCGCTGACCTTCCGCGGACGACCGCCGGCCTTCCGCGGTTCAGACGGGGACGGGGATCGCGGCGCTTTCGGCCGCGGTCCCCGTTCCCGTGGGCCCGGTCGCCGTGGGCCCGGTGGCGGTCGGTTCGATCGCGGTGGGACCCGTCGTCGCGGTCCCCGTCGCCGGGTCCCCGAGCAGCTTGACCAGGTCGTTGACGGCGGCGCGGCCGGCCCGGTTGGCGCCGATGGTGCTGGCGGACGGGCCGTAGCCGACCAGGTGGACGCGCGGGTCGGCGGCGGCGCGGGTGCCGGTGAGTGCGATGCCGCCGCCGGGGGAGCGCAGGCCGAGCGGAGCGAGGTGGCCGACCTCGGGGCGGAAGCCGGTCGCCCAGACGATCGCGTCCACCGCCGACTCCTCGTCGCCCCAGGCCACCCCGTGCTCGGTGAGCCGGTCGAACATCGGCCGGCGGTGCAGCGCGCCCAGCTCCTGCGCCCGGCGGTAGGCCACGGAGGGGCCGAGGCCGGTCACGCTCACCACGCTGCGCACCGGCAGCCCCCGACGGACCCGCTCCTCGACCTTGGCGACCACCGCGCGACCGTACTCGGGGGTGAACGGGCCCTCGTGGTAGACGGGTTCGGAGCGGGTGACCCAGATCGTCTCGCCGACTGCCGCCACCTCCGACAGGACCTGGATCGCCGAGGCGCCGCCGCCCACCACCAGGACGCGCTTGCCGGCGAACTCCTCGGGGCCGCGGTACTCGGCGTAGTGCAGCTGGCGGCCCGCGAAGTGCCCCGGGTAGTGGGGGAGGAAGGGGCGGGTCCAGGTGCCGGTGGCGTTGATCAGCGCCCGGGTGGACCAGGTGCCGTGGTCGGTCTCGACCAGCAGCCGGGAATCGGGGCGCTCGGACTCGGCGCGTACGGTGCGAACCGCGACCGGGCGTACGACCGGGAGCGCGTGCCGGGCCTCGTACGCCGTGAAGTACCCCGGCACCACCTCGCGCGCGCGGGCCTCGGGGTCGGGCGCGGGGAGCTCGGCGTCCGGGAGGTCGTGGAAGCCGTGCACGGTGGCCATCCGCAGTGACGGCGAGCGGTGCGCCCAGGCGCCGCCGGGGGTGGCGTTGGCGTCGAGGACGACGAAGCCGCCGTCGACGCGCTCCCGGTAGGGGGCGAAGCCGCGACGGCCGAGGTGGTAGGCGGCGGACAGTCCCGCTTGTCCGGCGCCCACGACCAGGACGTCCACACGCCGCGGCCGGCCCGCCGGGTTGGTTGCACCGTAAACAGTCACGCCCACGAAACATCGGGGACCGGGTGGCTGTTCCCGTGACGGGTGGGCCCCGGTGCCGACGTCCGCCGCCCAGGCCAGGTCGAAGCGCACCACGGCGCCGCGTTGCCGCCACGGGCGGAGCCTCAGCCGATCGGGGAGATCACCGCGGCGGTGCCGTACGCACACACCTCGGTGCCGGCGTCCGCCGCCTCGGTCACGTCGAAGCGCATCATCAGGACGGCGTTGCCGCCGCGCGCCTTGGTCTGCTCGACCAGCCGCTGCATCGCCTCGTTGCGGCTCTCGACCAGGGTCTTCGTCAGGCCGCGCAGCTCGCCGCCGATCAGGGACTTCAGCCCGGCGCCGATCTGGCTGCCGATGTGCCGGCTGCGGACGGTCAGTCCGAAGACCTCGCCGATCACGTGGTCGACCCGGAAACCCGGGATGTCGTTGGTGGTCACGACCAGGACGTCGGCGTTCGGGCTCTGCCCGCCGCCGTACTCGTTGATGTCAGCCATGGGGCCCATCCTGCCGGGGTGGTGCGTCCGAGTGACAGAGGCGCGGCGGCGAGCTGGCCGAGAAGGTCTCGGGAAGCTGGTTCAGACCGGTGATCGGGCGGCGGAAAAGCCGTACCGTAGCCCCATGGGCGAGCGAAGCGATCATCCGCAGGGGCCGGGCGCGGCGGAGTACTCCGGCGCGCCGGAGATCGAGGCGACCGTGGTGCTGGGCCTGCGGATCACCGACTGGCCGGCGTTGCGCGCGGCCGCGATCAGGGCTGTCGAGGAACTGGACTTCGAGGGCATCGACCCGGCCGGCCAGCGCCGCGAACTGCTGCGCGAGGTCGCCGAGGACGCCAACGCGGCGTTGGGCGCGCTGCTGCACCCCGACCGGCTGGTCGCCGCGATCCCCGGCGTCGAGGCGATCGGGGGCACGCTGGAGATCAGCGTCACCGAGGACTTCACGCCGGACTTCGCCGAACTGTTCCCGCTGGACGGCGAGGACGAGGACGGCGGCGCGGGTGCGGACTGGACCCTCACCCCGCGTACCGCCTGCCTGCTGCACGCCCAGCTGCTCGGCCTGGCCGACGCCGCCTACGACGACCTCGACGAGCACGGGGACGACCCGGTCGTCGACGGCGAGGACGTGGACTGGACGGTCTTCGCCCGGCTGCCCCAGCGCACTTGGCGGCTCCACCGGGGCTGGCGGCGTGCGATGGCCCGTGCCTTCGACGACCTGGCCGACGACCTCGCCCTCGGCGAGTGGCCGCTGCCGCGCTGCCTCGCCGAGGAGATCGCGCTGCGGATGGCACTGGTGGACGCCCGGACGCTGCTCGGCTCCCAGCCCGAGTCGGTGGCCGACATGATGGGCGACCTGCCGGCCGACCTCTACGACTACGACTGGGACGGCTGCCACGACGAACTGTTCGGCGTGTACGGGCCCGACGACGGGGACCCGGAACTCGGCGCGGAGCAGCGCACCGAACTGCTGCTGGCGGCCACGCACCCCGAGGGGTGGTTCCTGATGTACGAGGACGCGGAGGAACGGGACCCGCAGCGCGGATACCGGCGCTGAACGGGCGTCGGGCCCTCCTGCGGTCCGCAGTCCGGGCGGGGTGGTGGGCGGGCGGTTAGGCTGCGGGCATGTCCGATGTGTCTGGTGTGAGAGGTATGTCCTCGGGGGAGTCCGCGCAGCCGGGAGGGGGGCCGAGGGGGTCGGGGCATTCGATGGAGCCCGGTTCGGACGAGCCGGCGCTGGGTCGGATCGAGCTGGGCCTGGAGGGCGTGCGGGCGGCGCAGCACGGGCGGACCGCCGAGGCGCGGGCCAGCTTCGAGGCCCTGTGGGAGGAACTGGGTGAACGGGACGTCTTCCACCGCTGCGTCCTGGCGCACTATCTGGCCGACCTGCAGGACGACCCCCGGGCCGAGTTGGAGTGGGACCGTCGGGCCCTCGCGGCGGCCGACTCGCTGACCGCCGAGCGGGCCGCGACGTACGAGTCCGCCCTCCAGGTGCGGGCGTTCTACCCCTCGCTGCACCTCAACCTGGCCTCCGACCACCTCAAGCTCGGAGAGCCCGACCTCGCGCGCGAACAGCTCGAACGGGCGGTGCGGAGCCTGGACGCCCTGCCGGTGGACGCGTACAGCGCGGGGATCCGGGCGGCGGTGGACGAGCTGCGGCAGCGGCTGCGCTGATTTACGGCCGGCGGGGCGGGGCGACGGCGTGGGCGCGGTGATGCGGGCGGTGATGCGGGCGGTGGTGTGTGGGGGCGGAGGGGGCCGGGCCGGGGGTGGGCCGGGGGTGGGCCGGGTCGGTGGGGGCGGGGCTGGCATGCTGGACGGGTGACTTCTCCGTTCGATGCCCCGGCCGCCCTTCCCGCCCCCACCGACGCACCCGACCCCGCGGACCGCGACGCGCTGCCCCAGTACGTGCTGCCGCTGGTCGTCCGGCTGGAGCGGGCCACGCCGCCGGGACGGACGGACGCGCTGGAGACCTCGGCACGGGCGGTGCTGACGCTGCTCGCCGATCCCCGGGTGACCGAATTGGACGGGGAGTGGGCGGAGCAGGTCGGGGCCTGGGAGGACGCCCGGATCCGCAAGGTGGTCCGACGAGCCCGGGGCGGGGAGTGGCGCCGGGCCGGGGAGCTGCCCGGCATCACGGTGCGGGGCCGGGAGGCGGAGGTGCGGGTGTTCCCGCCGATCCCGCTGGACGGCTGGCCGAAGGAGCTGGCCAAGCTGCAGGTCTCCGGGACGGACCTGGAGGAGACCGCAGAGGTCGGCGAGCCCGGGCCGGGGCTGCCGGTGCTGTGGCTCAACCCGGAGGTGGAGATGAGCGCGGGCAAGACGATGGCGCAGACCGGACACGCGGCGCAGCTCGCGTGGTGGCGGCTGGACGGGGCGCAGCGCAAGGAGTGGGCGGAGTCGGGCTTCGCGCTCGCGGTCCGCACGGCAGCGCCGGAGGCGTGGGAGGAACTGGTCCGCAGCGGGCTGCCGGTGGTCCAGGACGCGGGCTTCACGGAGATCGCGCCGGGCAGCTGCACGGTGATCGCGGAGCACCCGGCGCTGCGGTGACGACCGGCTGCCGGGGTAACGGCTGACAGCGGGCGACTGACAGCTGACAACCAACAGATTGCAGTGGACAGATGACAGATTTCGAAATCTGTCATCTGTCATCTGCGCTCTGTCCGCTGTTCGTTGTTCCCTCGCGCCCCGCCGCTGCCGAGCAACCTGTCCCGCCCTCGCCCGTTACCCGCCCGAGGCCTGGTAGCGCCGCATCGCCCGGAGGCCGCCGAACACCGCTGCGGCCGTCCAGAGCGCCATGATCAGCAGTCCCGTCCAGTGGCCGTAGTGGATACCCGCCTCCGTCTGGGTGCGCATGGCGTACAGGCCGGCGCGGTCGGGCAGGAACTGGCCGACCTCGCGGACGCCGGGGATCGCCGCCAGCCAGGTGGTGCCGAGGAACACCATCGGAGTGAGCAGGCCCAGCGCCACGCTGAAGTTGCCCAGCATTGCGGTCAGTCCGAGGCAAATCAGCACCATCATCGGGTGGTAGAGCACACCGGCCAGGAAGCTGCGGGCCAGCCCGGGGGTGGAGAAGTCCAGGCCGACGGTGGCGTCGACGGTGAGGAAGCAGCCGGCCGTGGAGGCCAGTCCCACCAGCAGGCCCAGCCCGGCGCCGAGCGCGAGCTTGGCGCCGTACAGTCGGCCGCGCCGGGGCACGGCGGTGAGCGAGGTGCCGATCATCCGGGTGTTGAACTCCTGCCCCACCAGCAGGATCCCGAGGCAGGCCACGGCGACGTGTCCGAACAGCAGGCCGTAGTAGACCATGTTGGCCGGGTCCTTGCCCGAGCCCGGCGCCGGTGCCCCCTCGGCGGCGCTGACGGCCGCGGTGACGCCGACGGTCAGCGCCACGGCGGTCAGCGGTGCCGCCCACTGCGAGGGCAGCGTGGTGAACTTGATCCGTTCCGCGCGCAGCGCGTGTCCGAGGCTCATGCCCATCTCTCCTTCGCTCAGGGGCACTTGGTGCGTCGTTGCATCGCGCGCAGTCCGCCGTACGCCGCCAGCGCCGTCCACAGCGCCATGATCGCCAGTCCGGTCCAGTGCCCGTACGCGAGGTGCGGGTCGTCGGCGTAGTGCAGCGCGTACTGGCCGGCCCGGTCGGGGAGGAACTGGAACACCTCGCGCAGGCCGGGCACACCGCCGAGCAGCGGGGACAGCAGGAAGACGGTCGGGGTCAACAGGCCCATGGCGGCGGTGAGGTTGCCGAACAGTGCGGTCGCCCCGAGGCAGAACACCACCAGGAACGCCGGGTACAGCACCCCGGCGGTGGCCGCGCGGGCGAAGGCCGGGCCGTGCCAGTCGGCGGGGACGGTGGCCGCGTACCCGGCGTAGGCGCCCGCGGTGCCGACCGCGCCCGCGCCGAGGCCGATCGGGGCGGCCAACGCCAGCTTGGCGCCGTACAGTCGGCCGAGCCGGGGGACGGCGGTTCGGGAGACGTCGATCATCCGGGTGTTGAACTCCTGCCCGATCAGCAGGACTCCGAAGGCGACCATGGCGACCTGGCCGAAGTTGAGCCCGTAGAAGATGCCGACGCCGGGATCGTCGGTGATGTTGCGGTCCTTGTCGCCGAGTGCCGCGCCCACGGCCGTGGTGGCCCCGACGGTGAGCAGTACGGAGAGCAGCGGCGTGACCCAGAGCGAGCGGAGGGTGGTGAGCTTGATCCGCTCGGCACGGAAGGCCTGCGACACGGCGCTCATGCGGCGGCCTCCGCCCGGTACTCGACGCTGTCCGCCGTCATCCGCATGAACGCCTCCTCCAGGGAGTCCTGTTGGACCGCGATCTCGTACAGCACCACGCCGTTCGCGGCGGCCAGTGCGGCGATCCGCTCGGGTTCGGCGCCGGTCACCTCCCAGGCGCCACCCTCGGCCTCGACGGCGTCGAGGCCGTGACCGGGCCCGCCGAGCAGCGCGGCCAACTTGGCGGCGTCCACCGCCCGGACCCGGACCCTGGTACGGCCGTGACGGTCGATGAACTCGGAGGTGGCGGCGTCGGCGAGCAGCCGGCCGCGGCCGATCACCACCAAGTGGTCGGCGGTGAGGGCCATTTCGGTCATCAGGTGCGAGGAGACCAGCACCGCCCGTCCCTCGGTGGCCAGTTCGCGCAGCAGGGTGCGGATCCAGCGGATGCCCTCCGGGTCCAGGCCGTTGACCGGTTCGTCCAGCAGCAGCACCGGCGGGTCGCCGAGCAGTGCGGCGGCCACTCCGAGGCGCTGGCGCATCCCGAGCGAGAAGCCCTTGATCCGCCGCGCGGCGGCGTCCGCCAGCCCGACCTGGGCGAGCACCTCGCCGACCCGTCGCGCGGGCAGGCCGTTGCTCGCGGCGAGCCAGCGCAGGTGGCCCTGGGCCGTCCGTCCGCCGTGCAGGGCGTGGGCGTCCAGCATTGCGCCCACCTGCCGCAGGGGCTCGGTGAGTTGGGCGTACGGGCGGCCGTTGACCAGGGCCCGCCCGGCGGTGGGGCGGTCCAGGCCGAGGACCAACCGCATGGTGGTGCTCTTCCCGGCGCCGTTCGGGCCGAGGAAGCCGGTCACCACGCCGGGCCGGACCTCGAACGACAGGTCGTCGACGACCCGCCGGCCGTCGTACTCCTTGGTCAGACCCTGGATCTCGATCACGGCCGCCTTCCCCTCCTGGTAGCTGGTCGCCGTCCGTGCTCCGGACGGTGGTTCCATTCGACCGGAAGGGACCGGGTGGGCGGATCCCGCCACAGCGGGGACCGGCCTCCCTCCCGGGAGGGAGACGGCGACGATCCGGCGGGGGAGCCGGAGCCGCCCGCAGAGCTGGCAGGATGGAGCGGTGCCAAGAATGACCGCGTTCCGGATCCGGAGCCGAGTGACCACGATCCTCGCGCCGCTGGCGGCCGGTGCCAACTACGCCCGGCTGCTGCACCTGCTGGTCGGGTGGATCTTCGCGGGCGTCGTCCTGATGATCTACCCGGGGACGTACCGGAAGGGCCTCGGCGAGATCCTGACGAACGCCGTCTCGCTGGACGTCGTGCTGCTCGCGCTGGTCGCCCTCATTCCGGCTGCGCGCCGTGCGGAGGGCGTGCAGGCACGGCTGCTGCTGGTGCCCGACCGCGAGGAGGACATCGGCGTCGAGCCCTCCGGCACCTGGGCCGACCGGCGTCGTACGGCGGGCTGGTTGATCGGACGGGTGGTGCTCGGTTCGACGGTCGGCTTCGCGACGGTCTTCGGCCTCACGCCGGTCTTCGACCTGTTGACCGGTCCGCGCGCCCTGCGGTACCTCCCGTTCGTCCCGGTGCTGGCGCTCGGCTACGGCTGGCTGGTGGTCTGGGCAGGCCGTCTCCAACTCGCCATGGCGGTGAGGCTCCTGGGGCCATCCCCGGCGGAGCGGTTGGCGGAGGCGGAGCTGCGGGCCGAACGGCTGCTGGAGCGGAACCGGTTGGCCCGCGAGCTGCACGACTCCATCGGCCACGCACTGACGGTGACGGTCCTCCAGGCCGGAGCGGCACGCGAGATCGGCGACCCGGCCTTCGCCGCCAAGGCGCTGGAGGTCATCGAGGAGACCGGGCGGCAGGCGATGGAGGACCTCGAACGCACCCTGGTCCTGCTGCGCGAGACCCCCGCGGGCGGCCCTTCGGCGGGCGGTACCTCGGCGGGCAGGACCTCGGGGAGCGGGGCGGCGACCGAGCAGCCCGGCATCGACCAGCTGCCCGCGTTGTTCGACACCGCCCGCGCCGCCGGCTGCCCGGTCGAGGCGAGCATCGAGGTGCCGGCCGGAGCGCTGCCCGGGGTGCTCTCGCGCGAGTCCTACCGGATCGTCCAGGAGGGCGTCACCAACGCGCTCAAGTACGCGCCCGGCCAGCCGGTCGACGTCCAGGTCGCCGTCCGCGAAGGGCAGTTGGAACTGCGGTGCGCCAACCGCCTGGTGGCGGCGCCGGGTCGGGCCGGTGCCGGCCGCAAGGGCGGCAAGGGGCTCCGCGGCATCCGCGAGCGAGCCGTGCTGCTCGGCGGCGCGGCCTCGGCCGGACCGGCCGACTCCCCCGGACCGTCCGCCGAGGGCGGCGGGGAGTGGGTGCTCGACGTCCGGCTGCCCCTACGCTTGGGCTCGTGACGAATGATCTTGCAGGCGGCGGCCGGACAGCAGGAGGCACGGGCGTGACCGACATCCTGCTCGCCGACGACGAGGAACTGGTCCGCGCCGGGATGCGGGCCGTCCTGGAGGCCCAGGGCGATCTGCGGGTGGTCGGCGAGGCGGCCGACGGCGCGCAGGCGGTGGCCCTGGCCCGCGCGCTGCGCCCGCACGTGGTGCTGATGGACGTCCGGATGCCCGTCCTGGACGGCCTGGCCGCCACCCGCGAACTGCTGCGCCCCGGCGCGCCGGGGGAGCGGCCGCCGCGGATCCTGGTCGTCACCACCTTCGAGAACGACGACTACGTCTACCAGGCGCTGCGCGCGGGCGCCGACGGCTTCCTGCTCAAGCGCTCCCGCCCGGCCGAGATCGCCCACGCCGTACGGCTGGCGGCGGCCGGCGAGTCGTTGCTGTTCCCGTCCGCGATCCGCCGCCTCGCCGCCGGGCACGGCAACCCCGCTGCCCGCGCGGCCCTGGACCGGGCGGCCCTGACCGGCCGCGAGGCCGAGGTGCTGCGGCTGATGGCGCGCGGGCTCAACAACGGGGAGATCGCCGAGCAACTGGTCCTCGGCGTGCAGACGGTGAAGACGCACGTCAGCAGTGTGCTGGCGAAGCTCGGCGCGCGGGACCGCACCCAGGCGGTGATCGCCGCGTACGAGTCGGGGTTCGTCGGGCCGTCGGAGGAGTAGGGCCGCTGGAGCAGTAGGGCCATCGGTCGGACGTTCCCGGCAGATCGGGCGGTGCGGGTGGCTGCTGTGGCAGGCCCGGTCGTCAGGCCCGGTCGTCAGGCCGGGTAGGCGTGGGTCTGGGTGGCCTTGACCGAGGCCCAGACCGCCGTGCCCGGTGCCAGTCCCAGTTCGGCGACGGCGGCCGGGGTGAGGTCGGCGGCCATCGGGAGGGCGCCGGAGAGTTCGGCGCGCACCTGGTCGCCGTGCAGGTCCAGGCCGGTGACCTCGGCCTGCCACAGGTTGCGGGCGCTGGACTGCGGCCGCTCCCGGTACAGGGTGACGGCGGAGGGCGGAAAGGCGACGAACGCCGGGCCGGACAGCTCCTCGGCGGTGGTCAGGACTGTCCCGTCCGGCAGGGTGACCCGGGTGCCCTCGGCCCGGCCCCGGTACAGGTTGAGGCCGACCAGGCGGGCGATGTAGTCCGTGCGTGGCCGGCGGGCGACCTCCGCCGGGCTGCCGGACTGCACCTCGTGGCCGTCCTCGATCACCACCAGCCGGTCGGCCAGCACCATCGCGTCCAGCGGGTCGTGCGTCACCAGCACCGCCACGGCCTCGAAATCGGCCAGATGGCGGCGCAGTTGGGCCCGTACGTCGAGCCGGGTGCGGGCGTCCAGGGCGGCCAGCGGCTCGTCCAGCAGGAGCAGCCGGGGGCGGACGGCCAGGGCCCGGGCGAGTGCCACCCGCTGGGCCTGGCCGCCGGAGAGCCGGCCGGGGCGCACCGAGGCGTACTCGGCCAGGCCCATCCGTTCCAGCCACGCCGCCGCCTCGGCCCTGGCCTCGCGCCTGGGGCGGCCCTGGCAGCGCGGGCCGAAGGCGACGTTGTCGAGCGCGCTGAGGTGCGGGAAGAGCAGGTAGTCCTGGAAGACCACGCCGACCGGCCGCTGTTCGGCGGGGGTGTGCAGGCGCCGGGCCGGGTCCTCCAGGACTCGGCCGTCCAGCCGGAGGTGGCCGCCGGTGAGCGGGAGCAGGCCGGCCAGGGCGCGCAGGGCGGTGGACTTCCCGGCGCCGTTCGGGCCGAGCAGCGCCACCACCTCGCCGGGGGCGGCGGCGAGCGACAGGTCGAGGGCGAAGGCGGCGCGGTCGACCCGGAGGCGGGCGTCGAGGGCGGCACCGGCGGTGGCAGCGGCCGTGACGGCGGGGGGTGTGCCGCCCGGGGCCGTGTCCGGGGTTGTGGTGCCCGGGGTGGTGGTGGTGTCCGGGGCGGTGGGGCTCGTGCGGTGCGGGGAGTTCATCGGCTCGGCATCCTCGGTCACGGGGTCGACATCCAGCGGTCGCGCAGCCCGACGAGGACGGCGACGGAGACCACCAGCAGGACCAGCGACAGCGCGATCGCGGCCTCCGGGTCGGACTCCATGGCGAGGTAGACGGCCAGCGGCATGGTCTGGGTACGGCCCGGGAAGTTGCCCGCGAAGGTGATCGTCGCGCCGAACTCGCCGAGCGCCCGGGCCCAGGCGAGGACGGCCCCTGCGGCGATCCCCGGGGCGACCATCGGCAGGGTGACCCGGCGGAACGCGGTCAGACGGGAGGCGCCCAGGGTCGCGGCGGCCTCCTCGTACCGGGGGTCGGCGGCCCGCAGTGCGCCCTCGACGCTGATCACCAGGAAGGGCATCGCCACGAAGGTCTCGGCGATCACCACCCCGGTGGTGGTGAAGGGCAGGGTGATGCCGAAGGCCGAGTCCAGCCAGGAGCCGACGATCCCGCGCCGCCCGAGCACCAGCAGCAGTGCCACACCGCCCACCACCGGCGGCAGCACCAGCGGCAGGGTGACCAGTGCCCGGATCAGCCGACGGCCGGGCAGTTCGGTACGGGCGAGCAGCCAGGCCAGCGGGACGCCGAGGACGAGAGAGACCGCGGTGGCGGCCGTCGCGCAGATCAGTGACAGCCGCAGGGCGTCCCAGACGGCGCTGCTGGTGAGCTGTTCGGACAGCCCGCTCCACGGCGCCCGGACCAGGAGCCCGATCAGCGGGAGGACCAGGAACGCCAGGCCGAGCAGTGCCGGGAGCAACAGCGTGACCGGGACGCGCTGCGAGCCCGGGTTGCGGCGTGCGCCCCGGAGACGCGTGCCCCTGCGGCGCGGTGGGGCCGTCGCGGGTTCGGCCGACGCCTCGTTGGCCCCGCCCGGGCCGGCCCCGGCGTCACCGTCCCGGCCGGGGCCGGTGGTGCGGCTCCGGCCGGGTTCGTCGTCGCGGGCCCGGCCGCGTGCGGTGGTGCGGTCCTTCACGGCGCCTGGAAGCCCGCCGCGGTCAGCACCTGCTTGGCCTCGGGCGACTGGATGTAGGCGACGAAGGCGGCGGCGCCGTCCTTGTTCGGCGCCTTGGCGAGGGCGGCGATCGGGTAGTCGTTGACGGCCTTGTCGGCCTCGGGGAAGTCCACGCCGCCGATCTTCGCAGCATCGGCCCGTACATCGGTCTTGTACACCAGGGAGGCGTCGACCTCGCCGAGCTCGACCTTGGTCAGCGCTCCCTTGACGTCCTGCTCCAGGGTGACCGGGGTGAGGTCGACGCCTGCGGCCTTCAGCGCGGTGAGGGCGGCGGCGCCGCAGGGCACCTCCTTCGCGCACAGCGCGACCTTCACGCCGGAGCCGGTGAGGTCCTTCAGGCCCGCGATGTGCTTGGGGTTGCCCTTGGGCACGGCGATGGTGAGGGTGTTCTTGACGAAGGTCTTCGGCGCGCCACTCGCACCGCCCCCGTCGGTGACGGTCTTCATGGTGGCCGGGCTGGCGGCGGCGAACACGTCCGCCGGGGCACCGGAGTTGATGCTGGTGGCCAGGGCGGAGCTGCCGCCGAAGTTGAACGTGACCTTGGCGCCCGGGTTCGCGGCCTCGAACTTCTTGCCGAGGTCGGTGAAGGTCTCCTTGAGCGAGGCGGCGGCGAACACGGTGATCGCGCCCTTGGCCTTCGGCGCGTTCCCGGTGCCGCCGTCGCCGCTCGCGGTGGCGGCGGTAGCTGCGGAGGAGGCGGAGGAGGCGGAGCCGGAGGACTTGCCGCCGTTGCTGCCGCAGGCGGTGACCCCGAGGCCGAGGGCGAGCGCCGCCGCGGTGGCGACGGCGAGTCTGCGGGTGGCGGTGGTGCGGGTGCTCATCGGTGCTTCCCCTCCAGGGTTCGCGCCGGACGGGGGCGCGAAGGCGTGGCCGCAGATGCGGCCATTACAGCGATCATAGTGCCGCAGATGCGAGCGATAAATCCTCTGTCGCTTTGTACAGGCGGGGTGCGGCGGGAGCCTCGGAGCCGCTGTGCGAAGGCTCAAACGTGCACGGACGGTTCCGCTGCGGACCGCTGGGGGCCGCGCGGGGGCGGTGGTGGGATCGGGCGCTGGGGCCGGTGGCGGGGCGGCGCTGGGATCGGTGTCGCGGGTGGTGCGAGGAGAGGGGCGGGAGGGCGCGGCCGGGGGCCGCCGGAAAATCCGTCGCACCCGGGCAGGGGGAGAGGCCAGAGTGGGGGCAACCCGCAGGTGGGGCCGACCGTCGGCCGCCCGGGCCCAACGGTCGATCCACACGGATCCACGGGGAGGAGTCCGTCCATGTCCACGCTGAGAGTCACCGCCGAGAGACTGGTCATCCTGGAGCACCCGAACGCCGATGCCCTGGAGCTGGCACAGGTCGGCCTCTACCGGGCGGTGGTCGCGAAGGGCGTGTACCGGACCGGTGACCACGCCGTCTACATCCCCGAGCAGGCCGTCCTCCCGGACGGGTTGATCGACGAGCTCGGACTGACCGGCAAGCTGGCCGGCGGGGCGGCGAACCGGGTGAAGGCGGTGCGGCTGCGCGGAGAGCTGTCGCAGGGCATCGTGTGCCGGCCCGCCGCGCTCACCGGCACCGACCTGGCCGGTGCCGCCGAGCGGGGCGAGGACTTCGCCGAGCTGCTCGGGATCGTCAAGTGGCAGCCGCCGGTGCCGACTTCGATGAGCGGCGAGGTGGTCAGCGCGCCGGACCTGCTGCCCTGGGTGGACATCGAGAACCTCAAGCGCCACCCCGACGTCTTCGAGCCCGGTGAGCCCGTGGTGCTGACCGAGAAGCTGCACGGCAGCTGCTGCCTGGTCACCTACACCGCCGCCACCGGCGAGGTACAGGTCTCCTCCAAGGGGATCGGCGCGCAGGGCCTGGCCCTGGTCGAGGACGAGCGCAACCTGTACTGGCGGGCCGTGTGCGCGTACGACCTCCCGGCGGTGGCGGCCCGGCTGGCCGAACGGCTGGGCGCCGAGCGGGTCGGCATCTTCGGCGAGGTGTTCGGCGAGGGCGTGCAGGACCTCACGTACGGCGCCTCCGCGCGTACCGATCGTCCCGGGTACGCCGCGTTCGACGTGTCGGCCGTGGTGGACGGGCAGCTGAGCTGGCTGCCGGCCGCCGAACTGCTCGACGGCGAGCTGCCGTTGGTGCCCGAACTGTGGCGCGGGCCGTTCGACGCCAGCACGGTGCTGGCGTACGCGCAGGGCAGGGAGACCCACTCCGGGCGCGAACTCCACCTGCGCGAGGGCGTGGTGGTCCGGCCTGTGGTGGAGCGCTGGAGTCCGCTGCTCGGCGGACGGGCGATCGCCAAGGTGGTCAGCGACGCCTACCTGACCCGCAAGGGCGGCACCGAGTACGAGTGAGCGGCTTCCTCGGCTGAATACCCGTCAGTAAGGTTGGGGGTCACCACGCGCAGCCAGCGCCGAGGAAGTCCAGAAGGAGTGCCGATGGCCACCGCAGCCGCCGTACCCGGACCGGCCGGGAACCCCCTGGTCGGTTCGCTCTTCGACCTCACCCGCCGTCCGCTGCGCACCTACCTCGCGGCCCGGCGCGACCACGGGGACGTGGTGCGCTTCCTGGCCGGGCCGCCCGGCCTGCGCGTCGAGTTCTACGGGGTGTTCTCGCCGGAGGGCGTCCACCAGGTGCTGGGCAGCGAGGCGGCGAACTTCCGCAAGGAGAACAACTTCTACGACGAGCTGCGGACCAGCGTCGGCAACGGGCTGCTGACCAGCCAGGACGAGGTCTACCAGCGCCAGCGACGGCTCATCCAGCCGCTGTTCACCCGGCGCCGGGTGGACGGGTACGCGGACGCGCTCGTGCAGGAGGCGCAGGCGCTCGCCGAGCGCTGGCGGGCGGTGCCGGACGGGGTCGTGGACGCGGCGGAGGAGATGTCGCGGTTCGCGCTGCGCGCGGTCGCGCGGATCCTCTTCGGCGCCGACGTGGAGGAAGCGGTGGAGGTGGTGAACCGCAGCTTCCCGGCGCTCGGCGAGTACATCATGGAACGCGGCTTCGCGCCGGTCCGCCTCCCGCGGACCTGGCCGACGCCGGGCAACCGGCGCGGCCTCGCGGCGCAGCGGGCACTGTACGAGGTGTGCGACCGGATCATCGCCGAGCGGGCCGCGCGCGGGGGTGGCGACGAGGACGCGGACGACCTGCTGACCCTGCTCGGGCGGGCGCGCGGCGAGGACGGCGAGCGGCTGGATCCGGCCGAACTCCGGGATCAGGTCCTGGTGTTCCTGCTCGCTGGGCACGAGACCACGGCCACCTCGCTGGCCTTCGCGCTGCACCTGCTGGCCAAGCACCCGGAGCAGCGCAAGCTCGCCCAGGAGGAGGCGCGGACCGTCCTGGCCGGGCGGGCGCCGACGGCGGCGGACCTGGAGCGGCTGCCCTACATCACCCGGGTGCTCAAGGAGGCGATGCGGCTCTTCCCGGCGGCGTCGCTGGTCGGGCGGCGGGCGGTCGAGGAGACGGTCATCGACGGGTACCTCATCCCGGCGGGGGCGCAGCTCGTGGTCGCGCCGCTGGTGACCCACCGGCACCCGGACCACTGGGCGGAGCCGGAGCGCTTCGACCCGGACCGGTTCCTGCCGGAGGCCGAGAAGGCGCGCCACCGGTACGCCTGGTTCCCGTTCGGGGGCGGCCCGCGGGCGTGCATCGGGCAGCACTTCTCGATGCTGGAGTCGGTGCTGACCCTCGGGGTACTGCTGCGGGACTTCGAGGTGGAGGTGGTGGACCGGCGGGTCGCGCTCGCGCAGGGGATCACCCTCCGGGCGGCGAGCGCGATGCGGGTGCGGGTTTCGCCGGTGGGGTGACGGAGGGGGACTGCGGGCTTCGGCGTCCGGGGTTCCGCGTTCAACTTTCAGATGACAGCTAACAGATGACAGAGTTCGAAATCTGCTAGCTGTCATCTGTCATCTGTTCGTTGTTCGTCGTTCGCCGACGGACGACCGGATCACCGGGCACACGACCGAGCCATTCGAACACATCACCCCGGCTGCGTGTGCAGCTTTTCAGATCTTCGTCTGAGCGATTCCAGTCGCTCGATAGCGTCCCACGCACCCCAGGTCGGAAGCGCACATGCGCCACGCATATGCCTGCCGCATGCAGTCCGCCCGACCGGGGTGCCCGGGCGCACCGCTGACCGCCCCGGGCCCGACCGGTCGACCGGAGGTCCCATGGGCACCCTCAACCACTTCAGTTTCGGGTGGCTGACACCCGTCCTCTCGTACGCGATGGCCTGTGCCGGCGCCGCCCTCGGTCTGCGCTGCACCCTGCGCGGCCTGGCCGCCACCGGCGCCACCCGTCGGAACTGGCTGCTCACCGCCGCCGCCGCGATCGGCTGCGGCATCTGGACCATGCACTTCGTCGCCATGTTCGGCTTCGCCGTCGACGGCACCGAACTCCGCTACAGCGTGCCGCTGACCGTCGTGAGCCTGCTGGTCGCGGTGCTGGTCACCGGCCTGGGCCTGACCGTGGTCTGCTACGGCCGGCACCGCGGCCTCGCCCTGCTGGGCGGCGGAGTCACCACCGGCGTCGGCGTCGCCGCGATGCACTACCTGGGCATGGCCGCCGTCCGCATGCACGGTGGGCTGCGCTACGACGCGGGAACGGTCACGCTGTCCGTGCTGGTCGCGGTCGGCGCTGCCACCGCCGCACTCTGGGCCGCCGTCACCATCCGCAACGTGTACGCGGCCGCCGCCGCCTCGCTGGGCATGGGGCTCGCCGTCAGCTGCATGCACTACATCGGAATGGCCGCCGTCCACGTCCAGCTGGATCCCGCTCGTACCGACCTCGACGGGGTCAGTCCGATGGAGTTCGTCTTCCCGCTCGCCGTCGGCCTCGGCTCGTTCCTCTTCCTCGCCTCCGCCTTCGTCGCGCTCTCCCCGACCGCCCAGGAGCGGGCCGGTGGCCCGGCGGCGGGGGAACTGGCCGTCGAGGAGTTCCCCGTCCCGTCCGCCGGTCCGGAGGCCGACCTCCCGGGTGCGGCGCCCGCCTACCCGCACGGCCTCGACCCGTACGGACAGCACCCGTACGGCCACGACCGCGCCGCCTGAGCCCTGCGCCGCATGGGTCCCGTGCTGTCTGCCTCGGCCCGGCCGGCCCGAACCCCGTCTCCTACCCACGCCCCTGCCCGAAAGGCCCCACACCCATGCGAGAAGACCGCGGTACCGCCCCCGGCGCCCGCCGGGGTGCCCATGCCGGACCGCCCGCCCGTCCACCGCGCCCCGGCCCCTGGTTGCGCGGGCTGCGTCCTCGGACCGTCCGCGCCCGGATCACCGCCCTGCTGATGGTGCCGGTCGTCTCCGTCATCGCCCTCTGGGGCTTCGCCACCGTCACCACGGCCCAGGGCGTCTGGGACCTGCTGCGTCTCCGCGACGCCCAGCGCACCCTGCTCACCCCCGTCGCGGACACGGTCGCCGACCTGCAGGCCGAGCGTGCGGCCGCCGGGCAGCTGCTGGCCGGGCCGGGTCTCGTCCCGGGGACCGTGCCCGCCGCAGGCCGGGAGAGTGCCCTGCGCGAGGCCGCGGCCGCCACCGACCGGGCGCTCGCCCCGCTGTTCCCCGACCCGCGCCACCCCGGCGAGGGCTACAACCGTGCCGACGCCCAGGGTCTGGGCGCCGACGCCGCCGCCCGGCTGGACGCCCTCGGCGAATCCCTCGCCGCCCTGCCCGGGCTGCGCGGCAGGGTGCTGGCCCGGAGTGTCGGCTGGCCCGAGGCGTACGCGGCGTACGGCGAGGCGGTGGACCGGGCGCTGGCCGTGTCCGGTGCCGTCGCGCCGCTGCAGGACGGTGGGGCCGGTGCCGACACCCGGGTGCTGCCGGACCTGGCCCGATCCCGTGAACTCCTGGCCCGGGAGGACGCGTTGCTGCGCTCCGCCCAGCTCTCCGGCGGGCTCGGCGACGACCAGCTGCGCGAGTTCTCCGGTGTGGCGTTCGCCCGGCGTGAGTTCGACCAGGGTGCGGCCGCCGACCTGGGATCCGCCGATCGGGACGCACTGCTCGCCCTGACCGCCGGGCCGGACCACCGAGAGCTGGTCGGCTACGAGGAGAAGGTCCGTACCGCCGCCGACGGCCGGGCCGCCGTCGCCGCGGTCCCGGCGGACCGGTGGGCGGTGGTGGCCGGGAACGTCACCGACGGGCTGCGCGGCGTCGAGGACCGGGCCGGACGGCTCGCCGCCGAGCGCCAGAACCCTTATGCACTGGGCCTGTTCACTCCGGCCGGGATGGCCGTGCTGCTCGGTCTGCTCGGAGTGGTCGCCTCACTGGTGATCTCGGTGCAGATCGGCCGCGGCCTGGTCACCGAGCTGACCGGCCTGCGCAACGCGGCACTCGACCTGGCGGGCCGCAAACTTCCCGCCACCTTCCGGAAGTTGCGCGCCGGGGAGGAGGTGGACATCGAGGCCGAGGCGCCGCGGCCGGTGGGTCGCGACGACGAGATCGGCCAGGTGCACCGGGCGCTCGGCACCGTGCAGCGGGCGGCCGTCACGGCGGCGGTGGAACGGGCGGAGGTGCTGTCCGGGGTGTCCGGGGTGTTCGTCAACCTCGCGCGCCGCAGCCAGGTCCTGGTGCACCGCCAACTCACCCTGCTGGACACCATGGAGAGGCGGACCGAGGACCCGTCCGAGCTGGCAGACCTGTTCCGGCTGGACCACCTCACCACCCGAATGCGTCGCCACGCCGAGGGCCTGATCATCCTCTCCGGTGCCGCGCCCGGCCGGGCCTGGCGTCGGCCCGTCCCACTGGTGGATGTGGTGCGGGCGGCCGTCTCGGAGGTCGAGGAGTACGCCCGGGTCGAGGTGCACCCGCTGCCGCGCGCCGCCGTCGTCGGCCACGCCGTCGCCGACCTGACCCACCTGGTGGCCGAACTGGTCGAGAACGCCACCGGGTTCTCCCCGCCGCACACCCGGGTGCACATCCGCGGTGAACAGGTCGGCAACGGCTACGCGCTGGAGATCGAGGACCGCGGCCTCGGGATGGGCCCGGCCGCGCTCGCCGCCGCCAACCGGCGGATTGCCGCCGCCGAGCAGACCGACCTGTTCGACAGCGACCGGCTCGGCCTGTTCGTGGTCAGCCGGCTCGCCAGGCGGCACGACGTGCGGGTCTCGCTGGTGACCTCCGCGTACGGCGGCACCACCGCGGTGGTCCTGCTGCCCACCGAACTGCTGGCCGACGGGCGGGAGGGGCAGGGGCAAGGCTTCGAACTGCCACCGGAGTTGGACGCCTCCTACGTGCCGGACGAGCCTGCCGGGGCCACGGCTGCGGCTCCGGCTCCGACCTCGGCTTCTGCCCCGATCCCGGGTCCGGCTCCGACCCCGGCCGCAGCGCCGGTCCCGGCTCCCGCTCCGACGCCGGGGCCGACGCCGGCTCCGGGACCCGCGGCGTGGCCTCAGTCCGGACCGGCCCCGGCCTTCCCGGCCGGCGGAGTGGCGGAGATCGAGCTTCCGGCGGCGGGTGGGCCGTCGCCGGAGGGCGGGGCGCTGCTGCCCTTCGGCACCCGGGGCGGCGACCCCGGGCCGGTGCGCCGCACCCCCGTCCGGGCCTCGGGCGCCCGGACGGCCGGACCGGCTGCGGACGGGGGCCCGGGTGCCACCTCGCGTCCGCGGCCCGGTTCGCCGCCGCCGTACCGCACGGCAGCCGCGACACCGCCCGGCGAGCGGCAATCTGCAGACGCCCCTGAGGAGTTGCCGCGGCGGGTGCGCCAGGCGAGTCTCGTGCCGCAGCTGAGGGAGGCCCCGGCCGAAGCCGCCCCGCGCAGCCGTCGTACCGCCTCCGGCCGGGCCGGCGCGGGGCCCGCGACCCGCAGCCCGGAGGCGGCGCGGGCCGCGTTGTCCGCCTTCCAGAGCGGGTGGGCGCGCGGCCTGCGGCCCGACCGGCGGTTCGACGGGGGCCCCTCCGGCGGACCGGGCGACCGATTCGACCACCGACCTGACCACCGACCTGACCAGCGTCCTGACCGCCGACCCGACGACCTACCCGTCCACCGATTCGACCACCGATCCGGTGTCCGACCCGATTTCCGACCCGATGCCCGACCCGAAGGAGACCAGCCGTGATCGGCACCACCCACCGCACGGGGGAACTGAACTGGCTCCTCGACGAGTTGGCCCAGCGCGCCCCCGAGGTCCGCTTCGCCGTGATGCTCTCCGCAGACGGCCTGGCCATGGGCACCTCGGCCGGTCTGGAACGTGAGGACGGCGAGCACCTGGCCGCCGTCGCCTCCGGCTTCCACAGCCTCGCCAAGGGCGCCGGTCGGCACTTCGGCGCGGGTGAAGTCCGCCAGACACTTGTCGAGTTGGAAGGGGGCTACCTGCTGGTCGCGGCGGCCGGGGAGGGCACCTGCCTGGCCGTGTTCGCCACCGCCCGGGCCGATCTCGGGCTGATCGCCTACGAGATGGCCAGACTGGTCCGCCGGGTCGGCGAGCACCTGAGCGCCCCGCCCCGTACGGTGCACGGCGGGTGAGGACGGTGTCCCATCCGGACCGCCCGTACCGGTCGGAGCCCCCGTTCCATCCGTACCACCAGCGACATCCGGAGCATCCGCGGGCCGATCCCGGCCGACCGCCCCGGAACCCGCTCGCCGCCGCTCACCGGGCCCGCTGGTACGACGACGAGGCCGGGCCGCTGGTCCGCCCGTACGCCGTGACCGGGGGGCGGACCGGTGCCGGTGAGCAGCAGTTCGACCTGATCGCCGTGGTCGTGTCCGACCTGCCGGACCCGGCGCTCTCTCCGGACGCGCCCGAGCCGCCGGTCGGCCCTGAACAGGCGCGCATCCTCGGCCTGTGCCGGGGCACGCCGCTGTCCGTGGCCGAACTGGCCGCCGACCTCGACCTGCCGGTGGGGGTCGTGCGGGTGCTGCTCGGCGACCTGCTGGCGGCCGGGCTCATCCGGGTCAGCCGCCCCGTCCCGCCCGCCCTGCTCCCCGACGAGCGCATCCTCCAGGAGGTCCTCCATGGGCTCCGTGCACTCTGACCACCCGTCCGACCGCTGGCCGTCCGATCCGGGGGATCCGGCCGACTCCGTGCTCGCGCTCAAGATCCTCGTGGCGGGCGGGTTCGGGGTCGGCAAGACGACGTTGGTCGGCGCCGTCAGCGAGATCCGCCCGCTGCGCACCGAGGAACGGCTGACCGAGGCCGGGCGCGAGGTGGACGACCTGGACGGAGTGGAGCGCAAGACCACCACCACGGTGGCCATGGACTTCGGCCGCATCACCATCCGCGAGGGACTGGCCCTCTACCTGTTCGGCACCCCGGGCCAGGACCGGTTCTGGTTCCTCTGGGACGAGCTGGCGCAGGGCGCGCTCGGGGCGGTGGTGCTTGCGGACACCCGCCGGTTGACCGACTGCTTTCCGGCCGTCGACTTCTTCGAGCACCGCAGCATCCCGTTCGTCGTCGCGGTGAACCGTTTCGCCGGGACGCGCGAGTACGGCCCGGAGGAGGTCGCCCGCGCGCTGGACCTGGACCCCGGTACGCCGGTGGTGCTCTGCGACGCCCGGCAGCGCGCCTCCGGCAAGGAGGTGCTGATCAGCCTGGTCGAGCACGCCGGTCGGGTGCACGCGGCCCGGCTGCTGGCGGAGGTCTGACAGAGGACAGACGACGGATAGCAGATGACAGCTGACAGGTGGCGGATTTCGAAATCTGTCAGCTGTCATCTGTTCGTCGCCGTTCCCGCGGCGCGTCGCGGGCGTTACCCGCTCAGCTGTGCCACTGGAACACGATCTTCGTCCAGGCCGACCCGGGGCAGTTGCCCCAGACCGCCCACGCGGCCGGCCGGGCGCCGATCCACAGTCCGACGGTGTAGTTGCCGTTGGCGCAGTAGGTGATCGTGCGCAGCTGGCCGGAGTAGACGTTGCAGTACCCCTCCCAGCGCCACCCGTAGTTGGCCGTGATGACGCAGTGGTAGGGCGCGGCGGCGACGTGGGGCGAGGCCGCGGCCGCGCTCGGGGTGATGGTCTGGTCGTCTGCCGGCGCCGCGGCGGCCGGCAGGGTGGCGGTCCCGAGCATGCCCAGGGCGGCCGCGGCGGCCATCCCGAACGTGGCGATCTTCCTGGCGATACAGCCTCGCATGGCGGTTCTCCTCGCTCGACGTTTCCCATCGGGTGGAATGTTCCCCCGGTGGCCCCGGCCGGGGCGGTGCGGTCGACGGAGGGTGAATTCCCGCCTCCCGCTCGGCCGTTGACGAATTGCACACGAATGACTGCACAGAGTAAGAGGACGACCTATGATGTGATCTGTGTCACATGTGTCCAGTTGGGGCTGGGGCCAGCCCCAACTGGGCGTTCGGATGCCGATTTCCGGGGAGAACGGCATGGCGGAATGCAGCGGACGGTCTGCGGGCGAGCGGCGGAAGGACTTCGGTCCGGAGCCGACAGAAGCCCAGTCCACCGATTTCAACCGGATGTTCACGGCCTTGCTGCCCAGACTCCAGCAGGCGGCTGCGATGCTCACCGGCAGCCCGCTCGCGGCCGGCGACATCGTCCACGACGCGTACGTGCGGATCGCCCGCCGCCCCGAGCGTTTCCTCAGTCACCCGCAGCCGTACGCCTACGTGTTCACCACGATGACGAACATCCTGCGCGACCAGTGGCGCCGCGAGCGCCGCCGGGTGGCGCTGCCCGAGGTGCCCGAGCTGGCCGAGGCGGTGGAGGGCGGCCGCGCCGCGCTCGATCCGCCGCACGGCGGGACGGCCGAGCTCCAGGCGCGCTGGGAGGTGGTCCGGCTGCTCGGCTTCCTCACCGTCAAGCAGGCCCGCGCCGTGGTGCTGGTGGATCTCGACGGGTACTCCGTCGACGAGGCCGCCGAGCTGCTCGGCCTGCACCGCAGCACCCTGGCCGTCACCCGCCGCCGTGCCCACGGCCGACTGCGCGCCGTCCTGGAGCGCGAGCGACGGCACGACCCCTGACGACCGGAGCCCAGCTACCGGAGACCGGCTACCAGCGACCGGAGACCAGCTACCGGCGACCGGCTACCGCCGGGGGTCGAGCCCCGACGCACCGAGCCGACGGCAAGTCGGCTGATGCGCGACCCCGGCCCGTACGCTGAAAATCGTGATCGCGTACGAGGACCACAGCCTCCGCGCCTTGGCCGAGGACGGCCGCTGGCCCGAGCTGCTCGCCGCCTACCGGCAGGGCCGGGCGGCCGCCGTCGTGCAGGCCGGGGAGCAGGCCGCGGTGGCCCTGACCGCGCCGCTCGGCCACCTGATCGCCTACGCGGCGCCGCCCGAACTGGCCGTCCGACTGTTTGACGCGGACGGTGGTGAGGGAACGGTCGCCGGGGTGGACGACCACGACGCCGGTCCGCTCTGGGAGGTGCTGGCGACCCGCCACTCCTGGCTGCGGCTGGCGCCGCTGCTCGGGCCGGCGCCGGTGCGCCGCCTGGTCGCCCACACCCGGGTGCTGCTCGGCGAGGACCTCTCGTACGGGGCCGAGCCCGATCCCGACGGCGTGCCGCTGAGTCTGGAGCCCTGGGAGAAGGCGGGCTGGGACGAGGCCTCGCGGGTGCGCGAGTACCTGCCGGGCGGCGGAGCGCGCAGCGCGGTGCTGACCCTGCCGGCCAGCCGAGAGGGCCTGGGTGAGGTCGAACTGCCGAAGGCGGCGGCCCGGCCGGGCCGGCAGCGGGTCACCCGGGGCCTGGCCGAGCTGGCCGCGCTGGTGCCCTGGGCGGAGGTGGTCTGCGTCCGCGGCCCGGCCCCGCAGGCGGCCGCCGTGCTGGCCCGGGCGCGACGGGTGCTCGGCGGCTTCCTGCCGTTCGCGCTGGTCTATCCCGCCCTGGTGCAGGCCGCCGCGGTGGGCCGGACGCACGGTTGCGCGCACGGGCGGATGCGCCTGTGGCGCGCGCTGGGCGCGATGGCCGGCGCGAACGTCCCGGACCGCTCCGAGGTGGACGCCCTGGTGGCCCGGATGCGCTGCTTCACCTGGCAGGAGCCTGCCGCCGGGCTGCACCATCTGCACGTGGCGCTGGAGGATCCGGCCAGTGGGGTGGCCTGGGCGGTCAGCGGCTCGCAGGAGCTGTGAACAGCGGTCGGACGGACGGGAGTCCTGGGCCGAGCGGGGAACCCCGGCCCAGGACTCCCCTGGTTGAACGGGAACCCCCGGCCCGGCGCCGTTTCCGGGGTTGGTGACAGGCGCCGGACCGAGGGAGTGCGGGAAGGGGTCGCTCAGCCGGCGGTCGTCGCTGCGGCCGGGACGGCCTCAGGTGCCGGGTCGGCTCCCGGCGCGGGATCGACTCCCGGTGCGGGGTCGGCTCCCGGTGCGGGGTCGCTTTCCGGTCCGGGGCGGGCGGGGCCGTGGGCGTCGACCAGCGTCAGCTCGTCGAACGGCAGCTCGCCGTTCAGCACCCGGCCGGCCCGTTCGGCGTCCAGTTCGCCGGTCCAGTGCCCGATCAGCACGGTCGCGACGGCGTTGCCCGCGAAGTTGGTGAGCGCCCGGGCCTCCGACATGAAGCGGTCGATGCCGACGATCAGGCCGACCCCGTCCACCAGCGCAGGCTTGTGCGACTGCAGTCCGCCCGCGAGGGTGGCCAGCCCGGCGCCGGTGACCCCGGCCGCGCCCTTGCTCGCGATCACCATGAACACCAGCAGCGAGAGCTGCTCGCCGATCGACATCGGCTTGTCCATCGCCTCGGAGATGAAGATCGAGGACATGGTGAGGTAGATCGCGGTGCCGTCCAGGTTGAAGCTGTAGCCGGTCGGCACGGTGATGCCGACGACCGGGCGGCTGACGCCGAGGTGTTCCATCTTGGCGATCAGGCGGGGCAGCGCGCTCTCGGAGGAGGAGGTCGAGAGGATCAGCAGGAACTCGCGTCCGAGGTACTTGAGCAGCGCGAACACGTTGACCCCGGCGACCAGGCGCAGCAGTGCGCCGAGCACCACGACGACGAAGAGTACGCAGGTCACGTAGAAGCCGATCATGATCACGGCGAGGCTCTTCAGTGCGTCGACGCCGGTCGCCCCGACCACTGCGGCCATCGCCCCGAAGGCGCCGACCGGCGCCACCCACATGATCATCGACATGATCCGGAAGACCAGCCGCTGGAGGTGCTCGACCCCGCGCAGCACCGGGGCGCCGACCGGGCCCATCGCCTGCAGTGCGAAGCCGGCCAGCAGTGCGACCAGCAGGGTCTGCAGCACCTTGCCCTGGGTGAGGGCCGAGAACAGGGTGTCGGGGATCATCCCGAGCAGGAAGTCGGTAGTCGACTGGGCGCCGCCGGCGGCCGCCTGGGCGTGGCCGGACTTGGCGAGCGCGGCGGTCAGGTGCAGGCCGCCGCCGGGCTCCAGCAGGTTGCCGACGACCATGCCGATGGCCAGTGCGATGGTCGACATGACGAGGAAGTAGCCGATGGCCAGGCCGCCGACCTTGCCGACCTTCGCGGCCTTGGTGACCGAGCCGATGCCCAGCACGATGGTGCAGAAGATCACCGGGCTGATCATCATCTTGATCAGATTGACGAACCCGGTGCCGATCGGCTTCAGCTCCACGGCGAAGCCGGGGGCGGCCAGCCCGACCACCACGCCCGCGACCACCGCGGCGATCACCGTCAGATAGAGGTAGTGGGTCCGGTCCTTGCGTCTGGGTCCCCCCGCCGTGGCGGTATCGGTGGTCGTCATCTGCGGCTCCTTCGCCCTGCAGTCCTGGCGGCCCCGGGTGGTGGGCCGCTCCGACTATGGGCTTCGGGCGTGACGGAGGTCACGTTTGCGTTCATAGAGTTCACGGCGCGACGGGAACGGGCGCGGCTCCGTGGGCGCGGTTCCGCCCCCCGTGGGCGCGCTCCGGCCCCTGGGGGGCGGCCCGGGCCGTGGTGCACACTGGCAGGCATGTCCGTGAGCACCGCCCCCACCCGCTCGCGTCACCGGTGGTTCCCCCTGCCGCACCGGCTGGTCCGCAGCCTGGCCGGGCAGCTGTTCGTCGTCCAGGTGGTCATCGTCGCCGCCGTGGTCGCGGGCGGCGCGGTGCTCGCGTACCTGTTCACCGCCGAGCGCACCGAGGACGCGGCCCGCCGCGAGGTCACCTCGGTCGCCCATGCCGTCGCCGACTCGCCCACCGTGCGCTCCGCCGTCGGCGGGCCCGACCCGACCGCGGTGCTCCAGCCGTACGTCGAGCAGGTGCGCCAGGACGCGGGGGTCTCCTTCATCACCGTCATGGACACCGACGGGGTGCGCTGGACCCACCCGCTGCCCGAGCAGATCGGCAAGCAGTACCTCGGGCACATCGACTGGGCGCTGGCCGGGCAGACCCGCAGTGAGACGTACACCGGCACGCTCGGCCCGTCCGTGCGGGTGGTCACCCCGGTCTGGGACGACCGGCACCGGGTGGTCGCGCTGGTCAGCGTGGGCCTGACGCTGGAGTCGATCTCCGCCCAGCTGAGCGGACCGCTGCTCGCCCTGGTCGGCGTCGCGGCGGGTGCCCTGGCCCTCGGCGGGCTGGGCACCTACCTCGCCAACTCCCGGCTGCGGCGGCACACCCACGGCATGGGGCCGGACGAACTCAGCCACCTGTACGAGTACCACCAGGCGACCCTGCACTCGGTGCGCGAGGGGCTGATCCTGCTCGACCGCGCGCACCGGGTGGTGTTGTGCAACGATGCCGCCCGCGAACTGCTCGGACTGGAAGGCGAGTTGGATGGCCGGCCGGTGGACGGACTGGGGCTGCCCGAGGCGCTGGTGGCGGCCGTGCTCGGCGAGGTGCCGGCGCGGGACGAGGTGCACCTGACCGCCGAGCGGGTCGTGGTGCTCAACACCTCCACCATCGGCACCGGCCTCGGCCGGGTGGTGACCCTCCGCGACCACACGGAACTGCAGTCGCTCAGTGGAGAGTTGGACTCGGTGCGCGGCTTCACCGAGGCGCTCGGCGCCCAGGCCCACGAGGCCGCCAACCGGCTGCACGCCGTCGTCTCACTGATCGAACTCGGCCGCCACGAACAGGCGGTGGAGTTCGCCACGGCCGAACTCGCCCTCGCCCAGCAGCTGACCGACCGGGTGGTAGCGGCGGTCAGCGAGCCGGTGCTGGCCGCGCTGCTGCTCGGCAAGGCGGCCCAAGCTGCCGAGCGGGGCGTGGAGTTGACCCTCACCGAGGACAGCCGGATCGACGACGGGGTGCTGCCGCCCGGGCTCGCCCCCCGGGACCTGATCACCGTCCTCGGCAACCTGATCGACAACGCGGTGGACGCCGCGATCGCCGGGGCCGCGCACAGCCCGGTGGCGCCGGAGGTCACCGTCACCGCGCGGATCGAGGATCCGCGACGGGGTGACGGGGGTGGCGGGGGTGGCGCCGGGGCTGGTGTCGTGGGTGGTGTCGGGGGAGCCGGGGAAGCCGGCCGGGGGGACGTCCGGGACGGCGCCTGCCTGCTGCTGCGGGTTGCCGACACCGGGGCGGGCATCGAC
>CBJMI02800__coassemble_423_pt1 | contig 113934 bp, 97 predicted proteins | sample CBJMI02800__metabat2_low_PE_003 | metagenome-assembled genome bin CBJMI02800
GGCTCCGGTTGCCGCTCCGGCCCCGACTGCCCCGGCCCCGGCTCCGGTTGCCGCTGCTCCGGCTCCGGCCGCCGCCCCGGCTCCGGTTGCCGCCCCCGCCCCGGTTGCCGCTCCGGCCCCCGCCGCCGCCCCGGCCGCCCCGGTGGCCGACAGCGGTGACGCCTACGTCACCCCGCTGGTGCGCAAGCTCGCCGCCGAGCACGGTGTCGAGCTGTCCTCCGTCGCCGGCACCGGCGTCGGCGGCCGCATCCGCAAGCAGGACGTCATCGCCGCCGCGGAGGCCGCCAAGGCCGCTCCGGCCCCGGCCGCCGCTGCCGCCCCGGCCGCTGCGCCGAAGGCCGCCGCCGCGCCGTCCGCCCTGCGCGGCCAGACGGTCAAGATGACCCGCATGCGCAAGGTCATCGGCGACAACATGATGAAGGCCCTGCACGAGCAGGCGCAGCTGACCAGCGTGGTCGAGGTGGACGTCACCAAGATCATGTCGCTGCGCGCCAAGGCCAAGGACGGCTTCCTCGCCCGCGAGGGCGTCAAGCTCTCCCCGATGCCGTTCTTCGTCAAGGCCGCCGCCCAGGCGCTGAAGGTCCACGCGGTCGTCAACGCGCGGATCAACGAGGCCGAGGGCACCATCACCTACTTCGACTCCGAGAACATCGGCATCGCCGTGGACTCCGAGAAGGGTCTGATGACCCCGGTCATCAAGGGTGCGGGCGACCTCAACATCGCCGGCATCTCGAAGAAGACCGCCGAGCTGGCCGCCAAGGTCCGCGACAGCAAGATCACCCCGGACGAGCTGTCCGGCGCCACCTTCACCATCAGCAACACCGGCTCGCGCGGTGCGCTGTTCGACACCGTGATCGTGCCGCCGAACCAGGCCGCCATCCTGGGCATCGGCGCCACCGTCAAGCGCCCGGTGGTCATCGAGGCCGACGGCGGCACCGCCATCGGCATCCGTGACATGACCTACCTGTCGCTCTCCTACGACCACCGCCTGGTGGACGGCGCCGACGCCGCCCGCTACCTGGTCGCGGTCAAGGAGATCCTGGAGGCCGGCGAGTTCGAGGTCGAGCTCGGCCTGTGAGGCAGCACGGCTGAACACAGCCGTACGGAACCCCGCGTCGTCCCCGACGACGCGGGGTTCCGCCGTTCCGGCGTGCGCTTCCCGCCGGGTCATGGCATGCGTGGAGGCGGCGGAACAGGGATGCTGGAGCGGTGATGGACGAGACCGACTTCTGGCAGATCATCGACGACACCTGGGAGGCCGCCGCCGGCGATCCCGACGAGCAGGCCGAGCGGCTGGTGGAGCGCCTCGTCCAGCTGACCCCGGACGACGTGATCGACTTCGCCCGGCTGTTCGAGGCCAGGTTCCAGCGCGCCTACCGCCACGACCTGTGGGGTGCGGCCCACCTGCTGCTGGACGGCGCCTCCGAGGAGACCTTCGACTACTTCCGCTGCTGGCTGATCGGCCAGGGCCGGGAGGTCTTCGAGGGCGGGCTGGCCGAACCCGACGACCTGGCGGACCTGCTGCCGGAGTTCGACGAGGAGGAGGACGGCGAGGCCGAGGACCTCGGCTACGCCGCCGACGATGCGTACGAGCAGCTGACCGGCCTTCCGCTGCCGGACGTAGGCGGGCGGCAGGCGGGCCGGCCGTCCGGGACCCCGCTGGACTTCGAGGACCCGGACGTCATGGCGAAGCGCTTCCCCAAGCTCTGGGAGCGCTACGGGGACCAGTAGCGGTCAGGTGCTGCTGCCGGAGGAGCTGTCCTGCTTGATGCCCTTGAGGATCTGGTCCAGCACGGAGGCGTCCGGCGCGGCCGGGTCGTCGTCCACGCCGCCCTCGAAGACCACGTAGCCGCCGCCCTTGGCCGGGACGGCGGCCAGCAGCACGTAGCCCTGGGTGCCGTCCGAGGTGCGCACGTGCCAGCGGGTGGCGTAGCCGAGCACACCGGCGACGCTGACGTAGCCGGAGCCGGAGTCGGTGTGGGAGGAGATACCGCTGAAGATCGTCCCGGCGTAGGCCGGCATCGCGGCGTCGGCGGCGCCCTTGGGGGTGTCGCCCTGGACGGTGTCCTTCTCGATCGAGAACTGGCCGCGGATGCAGGAGTTGCCGTCGGCGCAGGTGTAGCGGCCGCTGCCGAGGTAGACCGTGGAGTGCGCGGAGTTGGCCGCCGCGTCCCAGCCGTCGAACACCGGGACGGTGATCGCGTGCTGCGGGTCCGGCACGGTGCTCTTGAGGGTCGGGACGGGCTTGGGGGTCGGGCGGGGCCGGGTCGGGGTGGGGCTCGGCGAGGGGCTGTCGCTCTGGGTGACGGTGACCGTGGGGTTCGGGGTGGGGCCCGCCTTCGGGTCCCCGCCGTTGCTGAGCACCAGCCCGGCGATGATCCCGCCCACCACCAGCACGGCGACGGCGATGCCGACGATCACACCGGTCCTGCTCCGGCCAGGGCCGGCCGGCGGCGGGTAGCCGTAGGCCGCGCCCGGGTAGGCCTCCTGGCCGGGGTACGGTGCCTGGCCCGGGTACGGTGCCTGGCCGGGGTAGCCGTAACCGGGGGCGGGTGAGCCGCTCTGCGCCGGGTAGCCGTAGCCGGGCTGCTGGTGCTGCGGGGTGGAGGGCTGCCAGGTCTGGGTCGGCGCGTCGGCGACCTGTCCGGCGCCGCCCTGGAGCGGCCGGACCTCGCTGGTCCAGGCGTTGCCGTCCCACCAGCGCTCGTGACCGGGCGCGCCGTCCGCACCGGGGACCGGGTACCACCCGGGAGGCGTCGAGTTGCTCACGGGCGTACGGTACCCGGCGGCGTGCCGCTCCAGACAGGGCGGGTACGTCACGACTCTGCAGCACCGTCCTGATGCGGTGTCAGGTCGTTCGGGGCGGATTCCGGGCGGATTCGGGAGCGGAGTCGGGGCGGATTCAGTCGGTGAGTCGGCGGGCCATCCAGATGTCGTCCACATAGCGGCCGTCGATCAGGAACTCCTCGGCCAGCGAGCCCTCGACCACGAAGCCGCAGCTCTCGTACAGCCGTCGGGCCGGGGTGTTCCAGCCGAGCACCCGGAGGCCCAGCTTGCGGGCGCCCCCCGCCCTGGCCGCCGCGCAGGCCGCCTCCACCAGCCGCCGGCCGATGCCCCGGCCGCGCACCGAGTCGTCGACGGCCAGGCCCTGGATCTGCCGGACGTGCCGGTTGGCGGCCAGCGGGGTCGCCGGGACCTGGCGGACGTAGCCGACGATCCGGCCGTCCAGGACGGCGAGCAGGTACTGGTCAGGGGTGTGCCGCTCGTCGAAGATCCCGTCCTCGGCGGACGGCTCCGGGGAGACGTCGGACAGGGTCGACCAGGCGGCGCGGTTGAGCTCGGCGAGTCCGCGCTCGTCCTCGGGGCGGGCCGGGCGGATGGTCAGATCGTCATCTCGGGTCATGCCGCGTGATGCTAATGGGGCGCGTGCGAAAGGTGACAGGTGATAAGAACTGCGAGGATGGGCCCATGCGCATCGCTGTCACAGGCTCCACGGGATTGATCGGTTCGGCGCTCGTCCGCTCCCTGCTGGCGGACGGCCACCAGGTGGTCCGGCTGGTCCGGCACCGCTCCAGGACGGGACCGCAGCCCGACGGCAGCACCGCGATCGGCTGGAACCCGCTGCTCGGCGAGGTCGACCGGGACGGGCTCGCCGGGGTCGAGGCGGTGGTGCACCTGGCCGGCGCCGGGGTCGGCGACCGCCGCTGGTCGGACTCCTACAAGCGGGACATCCGGGAGAGCCGGGTGTACGGCACCGAGACCGTGGCGGTGGCCCTGGCGGCGCTCAAGGAGCCGCCGCGGGTCCTGGTCAGCGCCTCAGCGGTCGGCTGGTACGGGCAGACCGGCGACCGGGTGATCGACGAGGACTCCCCCGCCGGCGACGACTTCCTGGCCGAGGTCTGCCTGGAGTGGGAGGCCGCCGCGCGGCCGGCCGAACGGGCCGGGATCCGGGTCGTCCACCCGCGCACCGGGATGGTGCTCTCCGCCGCGGGCGGGGCCGGCAGCCGGCTGTTCCCGCTGTTCAAGCTGGGTCTGGGCGGGCGGCTCGGCAGCGGTCAGCAGTACTGGAGCTACATCTCGCTGGCCGACGAGGTCGCCGCGCTGCGGTTCCTGATCGACCGGGAGGACCTCTCCGGCGCCTTCAACCTCACCGCGCCCGAGCCGGCCACCAACGCGGAGCTGACCGCGGCGATCGGCCGGGCGCTGCGGCGGCCGACCCCGTTCCCGGTGCCGGAGGCCGTGCTCAAGGTGGCGCTCGGGGAGCTGGCGGTCGAGGTGGTGGGCAGCCACCGGGTGGTGCCGCGGCGGCTGTTGGAGGCGGGCTTCCGGTTCGCGCACCCGGATCTGGACTCGGCGGTGCGGGCGGCGCTGTGACGGGCTCGGGCGGTGGCGCGCTGACGGGCTCGCGAGCGGTGCGGTGACGGGCTCGCGCGTTGGCACGGTGCCGCGTCGTCCTGCGTAGTCCCGCTACGGCATTCGCCCTGGCCATCGGCATATGCCGAGCGGGGTGGGAGGAGACTCGGGAGGGGCTCCGAGAGGGGGCGCACGGGAGCACACGACGGGCGCGTCGCACGCCCCCGGTGACCGTGCGCGCCCGTCTGCCCGGTAACGCGGCTGCCACGGCGCACTGTCCGTGACCACGCCCCCGCCCGGTGCCGCACAACCCCTTCCGACCCCCGCATCCGGTTCATCGCACTTGTCTGATGCTCACACTGACTGGGCATCACCTTCCTCGGACCGTGTCCCGGCACCCCGCTGCCTGCGTCGGCCGGAGCCCCGGGACCAGGGAGGGAGCACCCCAGTGCCCACGTACGACTTCACCCGCCGCGCCCGCCGACCGTCCGACCCGGACGTCGTCGTGGTCGGCGCCGGACTCGCGGGCCTGGCCGCCGCCCGCGCACTCACCGGCCACGGCCTCACCGTTCAGGTCCTGGAGACCACCGACCGGATCGGCGGCCGAATGGCCACCCGCTCAGTGGACGGTTTCCGCCTCGACGACGGCAGCCACCTGCTGAACACCGCCTTCCCCGAGCTGCGCCGGACGCTCGACCTCGACCGCCTGGACCTGCGCCCGCTCTCGCCCGGCGTACTCGTGCACAGCGGCGGCCGCCGCTACCGCGCCGGGGATCCGCAGCTCACCGCCGCCCGGCAGGCCGCGCTCCGGGCCCCGCTCGGCAGCCCGCTGGACAAGGCCCGCCTCGGCAGCTGGCTCGGCCGGATCGCCACCACCCCGGCCGGCCGGCTGCAGGCCCGCCCGGAGACCACCGCCGCCCGCGCGCTGACCGGCCACGGACTCGCCCAGCGCAGCATCGACGGGTTCCTGCGCCCGCTGCTGAGCGCCCTGCTCGGCGACCCGACCCTCGGCACCAGCAGCCGGGTCGCCGACCTGGTGCTGCGCTCGTACGCGCGCGGCCGGCTCTGTCTGCCCGCCGACGGGATCGCGGCCGTGCCGGCCCAGCTGGCCGCCACGCTGCCCGCCGGCACCGTACGGACCGGGGTGCAGGTCACCTCGATCGGTGCCGACGGCGTGGAGACCCTCACCCACGGGCGGATCGGCGCCCAGGCCGTGGTGGTGGCCACCGACGCCCGCTCCGCCGCCGAACTGCTGCCCGGGCTGCGGCTGCCGGCCTTCCACCCCGTCACCACCTTCTTCCACGCCGCCGACCGCGCCCCGCTCAACGAGGCCGTGCTGCTGCTCGACGCCGACCGGCCGAACGGGCACCCGCCGCTGGTCTCGCACTCGCTGGTGCTCAGCGAGCTGCACCCGTCCTACGCCCCGGACGGACAGGCTCTGGTCGCCACCACCGTGCTCGGCCGGCGCTCGTTCGACGCGGGCGGCCCGGCCGGACTGGAACCCGCCGTCCGAGCCCGGCTCGCGGAGCTGTACGGCACCTCGACGGCGGACTGGCAGTTCCTCAGCGTGCGGCACGTCCCGGACGCGCTGCCCGCGATGCCGCCGCCGCACAACCCCCGCCGCCCGGTGCGGGTACTGGCCGGGCTGTACGTCGCCGGGGACCACCGGGACACCAGCACCGTGCAGGGCGCGCTGGTCTCCGGGCGGCGGGCGGCGCAGGCGGTGCTGGGCGACCTGGGCCTGCCGGCCGGTTCGCGGGAGGCGGAGGCGGCGGCCTGAGCGCCGGTGGCTTCCTGGGGCGGTGCCCCGGATCGTCGTGCTCCGGGCGGTGACCCGGCCGGTGCGGGCACGCGAGCGGTCTGCCGGGGTGACAGACCGACGGTGTGCCGGGGTGACAGACCGACGGTGTGCCGGGCCGGAAGCCCTGGGGCTCCGATGCTGCGAGGCTCCGGGCCGAGAGCTGATGAGCTCCCGGCCCGGTCGCCCCTGGGGCCGTTCCGGGCGGGCGGTTCAGATCACCCCCGCCTGGCGGGCCGTCTCCTCGAAGGCTCGGGCCACCTGGCTGCCCCGGTACGGGGTGAGGCGGCGGTGGAAGTCCCGGACGTACTCGAGCGAGCGGGCCGAGCGCATCTCCCCCGCCGCCCGCAGCGCGTCGGTGGCCATGGTGCAGGCCTCGTCGAGGTCCCCCATGCCGAGCCGGGCGGTGGCCAGCACCAGCCGGCAGAAGATCCGGCTGCGCGCGTACGCGGGCGAGCGCAGCCGCAGCGACTTCTCGGCGTGCTGCGCGGAGGTGCGCCACTGCTGGAGGTCGCGGTAGCAGTGGGCGAACTCGTCCGAGAGCTGGGCCTCGTCGAAGTACCGCGCCCAGGAGGGCAGTTCGTCGCCCGTACGGGAGGCCGCGAGCGAGCGCTCGGCCCGTACCAGTGCCGTGGTGCAGGAGCGGACGTCGCCCAGCAGGCCGTGCCCGCGCGCCTCGGCGGCGTGCATCAGCGACTGGACCACCGGCGGGACGGCCGTGCCGACGCCCTGCTGGGCGACCCGGGCGAGCTGGACGGCCTCCCGGCCGTGGCCCAGGTGGACGGCCTGCTGGCTCATCGTCACCAGGACGTAGCCGCCGAGCGCGCGGTCCCCGGCAGCCTGGGAGAGGCGCAGCGCCTGGACGAAGTAGCGCTGCGCGAGGCCGTGCGCGGCGATGTCGAAGGACGTCCAGCCGGCCAGCCTGGTCAGGTCGGCGACGGCGCCGAACAGAGCCCGGCCGATCTGCTCGCCGTAGCGGCCGCGCAGCATCGGCTCGGCCTCGCTCTCCAGGTAGCGGACCAGCGCCTGACGGGCGTGGCCGCCGCCGTAGGCGTGGTCGAGCGCGCGGAAGAGGTCGCCGACGGCTCGGATGGCGGCGATGTCGCCGCGGCCGACCCGCAGGGCGGGGCGGGCCTCACGGGTCGGGTCGGGGTACGGCGGTTCGACGGCGGTGGGCGGGCGTCGGCTCTGGGTGGGCACCCGACCGATGGGGGCGGCGGTGCCGGTGGTGCCGGAGGTGCTGCGGGCGCCGGGGCCGCCCGGGGCTCCCGGGGCGCTGACGGGTTGGGTGCGCGCCGGGCTCAGGACGGGTGCGCCGGGCGCGCCCGGGGCGGCGGGCGGCGGTGCCCCGGGTGCGGCGCCGAGCGCACCGGCGGCGTCCGGGCGGCCCAGGGTGGAGCCGTCCCGGGCGACCCGCTCGTCGGTGCGGCCGATCAGCCAGTCCCGGCTGGGGACGACCAGGCCAGCCGGGGTGAAGGCGATCCGGCGCAGCTCGGACTGCGGGCCGTTGTCCTTGCGCCACATGCTCGCCACAATGTCCACCGCCTCCTGCGGGGTCTCGGCGAACTCCAGGCCCGCGTAGACCGGGGCGCAGGCGTCCAGGCCGAGGTCCTGGGCGGTGAGGCGGCGGCCGAGGCGGCGGGTGAAGACCTCGGCGATCAGGGCCGGGGTGGCACCGCGGGGCTGCTGTCCGCGCAGCCAGCGGGTGACCGAGGTCTTGTCGTAGCGCAGGTCGAGACCGTGCTCCAGGCCGAGCTGGTCGACCCGGCGGGCCAGGCCGGCGTGCGAGAAACCGGCCTCCTCGATCAGGGCGGCGAGCTGGCCGTTCTGCGGCGCCGGGCCGGAGTGGCCGGTGTGACTGCCGTGGCCTCCGCCGGTCGCGGGGGCGGCGGTGGCTTCGTGCCGGGCGGGTGTGGCCTGTGCGGGCAGCCTCAGTTCGTCGGCGGTCGGGGCGTCGGCGGTCAGCGTGTCAGCGGTCAGCGTGTCGCCGGTCAGCGTGTCGGCGGTCAGGGCGTCGGGGGCGTCCGGAAGGGCCCGGCCGACCGGGCCTCGGCGCTGGCCGAGCGGGTCGAGCGGTCCGTACGCCGGGCTGTCGGTTGCAGGCCGTTGGGGCATGTCAGTCAACACCTCTCGGACGTCGCACCGGGCTCCACCAGCACTTCGGCTCGCCCGGGGCGGCGCCCCCTGTCGGGAATCGGCGTGAATGTAGCGAGCATTCGGGCGCTATGGGTGGATCTGACCGAGCAATCCTCCGAACGGGTGAAGCAACCGCGTCCATTGTGGGGAAGCCAGGTCAGGATGGGTTTGGCTGTCCGGCCTCGAACCGTCGATCGACACTCGTAGTGGTTGCCGCCATGGTCATCGGGCCTGCTGTGTCGGTCCGCCACATGGGAGGCACGTCGCCTGATTCCTACCGTTCTGGGCCATGGACACCTCTACTGCCCGCCCGCTCGACGGCCGCACGGCCCTGGTCACCGGGGCCGCCTCGGGCATCGGCCGAGCCTGCGCCGAAACCCTCGCCGGGGCCGGCGCCCGGGTCTACGTCGTCGACCTCGCGGCCGTTCCGGCCCGGGAGCTCGCGGACCGGATCGGCGGGCACGCGATCGTCGCGGACCTCGCCGATCCCGAGGCCGTGGACGCCCTGCCGGCCGACGCCGACATCGTGGTCAACAACGCCGGCCTCCAACACGTCGCGCCCGTGCACGAGTTCCCGGTCGACCGCTTCACCCTCATCCAACGCGTCATGGTCGAGGCCCCGTTCCGCATCCTGCGCCGCACGCTCCCGCACATGTACGGGCGGGGGTGGGGCCGGGTCGTCAACGTCTCCTCGGTCCACGGCCTGCGCGCCAGCGCCTTCAAGTCCGCGTACGTCACCGCCAAGCACGCCCTGGAAGGGCTCAGCAAGACCGTCGCCCTGGAGGGCGCCCCCTACGGCGTGACCAGCAACTGCCTCAACCCGGGCTACGTCCGAACTCCCTTGGTGGAGAAGCAGATCGCCGCCCAGGCCCTGGCCCACGGCATCCCCGAGGACGAGGTCGTCGAACGGATCATGCTCGACCGCACCGCCGTCAAGCGCCTCATCGAACCCGCCGAGGTCGCCCAGCTCGCCCTCTGGCTCTGCACCCCGCCCGCCGCCTACGTCACCGGCGCCAGCCTCCCCATCGACGGCGGCTGGACGGCGCACTGAGCCCGTTTCCGCTCCTCGGGGCGTTCGACCTGAAACAGGAGGTCGCGGCTTCGGCGCAGCCGGAGCCGCGACGGGCCGGCCGGAAGCGGGGGGCAGGGGTGGTCATGGGGCGGGCGACCACATCCGGCCCACAGGCTGCGTGGGTCAACCACATAGTCCCGGGAGCGTGGGGTTCCTACCTTGTGGCGACACCGTCCCCCTGGATCCGGAAGTGGTGACCCATGAAAGCCCCCGCACGTGGTTCGGCGGCGAGCAGTTCACTCCCGAGAGTGGTGGCTGCGAGCCTGATCGGCACGACGATCGAGTGGTACGACTATTTTTTGTACGGAACGGCCGCGGCTCTGGTGTTCGGGAAGCTGTTCTTCCCCAACACCGATCCGCTGACCGGGACGCTGCTCTCGTTCCTGACCTATGCGATCGGGTTCGCGGCGCGGCCGATCGGGGCGCTGGTGTTCGGGCACTTCGGGGACCGGATCGGGCGGAAGAAGCTGCTGGTGGTGAGCCTGCTGCTGATGGGCGGGTCGACCACGGCGATCGGGCTGCTGCCGACGTACGACTCGGTCGGGGTGGCGGCGCCGGTGCTGCTGACGGCACTGCGGCTGGTGCAGGGGTTCGCGCTCGGCGGCGAATGGGGAGGCGCGGTACTGCTGGTCTCGGAGCACGGGGACCAGCGGCGGCGGGGGTTCTGGGCCTCGTGGCCGCAGGGCGGCGCGCCGGCCGGGAACCTGCTGGCGGCGGGCGTGCTGTCGCTGATGACGGCGGTGCAGTCGGAGAGCGCGTTCCTGGCGTGGGGGTGGCGGGTGCCGTTCCTGCTGTCGGCGGTGCTGGTCGGGGTCGGGATGTGGATCCGGCTGGCCGTGGAGGAGTCGCCGCTGTTCCGACAGGCGGTGGTGAACCGGCCCGAGACCGAACGGGCCCCGCTGGTGGGGGTGTTGCGGTACCACTGGCGGGAGGTGCTGGTGGCCATGGGCGCGCGAATGGCGGAGAACATCTCGTACTACGTGATGACGACCTTCGTGCTGACCTACGCCGTCACCCGTGCGCACTTCGACAAGCAGAGCGCGCTGAACGCCGTACTCATCGCCTCAGCGATCCAGTTCGCGCTGATCCCGCTGTTCGGGGCGCTCTCGGACCGGGTCGGGCGAAAGCCCGTGTACCTGGTCGGCGCGGCCGGCGTCGGGGTGTGGGCGTTCGTGTTCTTCGGGATGGTGGACACCAGGTCGTTCGGGGCCCTGGTGGCAGCGGTGAGCGTCGGGTTGGTGTTCCACAGCGCGATGTACGCTCCGCAGGCGGCCTTCTTCTCCGAGCTGTTCGCGACCAGGCTGCGGTACTCGGGGGCCTCGATCGGGGCCCAGTTCGCCTCCGTGGCGGCGGGCGCGCCCGCCCCGCTGATCGCGACCGCGCTGCTCAAGGACTACGGCCGATCTCGGTGTACGTGGCCGTCGCGGCGGCGCTCACCGTGCTGGCGGTGCTGTGCGCGAGGGAGACCAGGGGGCAGGACCTCGCCGAGGTCGAGAAGCCGGCAGCGGACGGCGCCACGGTCGAAAGGCCCGCCGTGGCCCGAGAGTCGAGCCGATAGCATCGCGAGTTCTCGGCACCGACGGAACCGACGCCGATTGGCGGCCCGCACCATGAACCACGCGCCATGAACCACCCCGACGAGAGCGCCGCGCCCGCGCTGCGGCGGTTGCTCGACCTGCTCGCCTCCGGCGCCGCCACCGAGGACTTCGCCGAGGTGCTGGCCGACGCCCGCCGCCGCGGGGCGTCGGCCGGCGTCCTCGCCGAGATCGACGACGCCACCTGGCAGGCCCTGCGGGTCCACCGAACCCTGCGTCAACACCGGCGTCGCGAAGCCGAGTTGACAGCACTCTTCGACACCGCCGGGGACCTCGCCGCATCCCGGGACCTGGACACCGTGCTGCAGGCGATCGTCCGCCGGGCCCGGATGCTGCTCGGCACCGACACCGCGTACCTGACCCTGCCGGACGAGGCCGCCGGCGACACCTACATGCGGGTCACCGACGGCTCGGTCTCCGTCCTGTTCCAGACCCTGCGGCTCAGCCTCGGCGACGGCCTGGGCGGACTGGTCGCCCAGACCGCCCGCCCGTACGCGACCCCCGACTACCGCACCGACGAACGCTTCCACCACACCGGCACGATCGACGCCGGCGTGCTGGACGAGGGCCTGGTCGCGATCATCGGGGTGCCGCTGCTGCTCGGCGGGCAGGTCATCGGCGTCCTGTTCGCCGCCGACCGCTCCCCGCGCGCCTTCTCCCCCGACGAGGTCGCCCTGCTCTGCACCCTGGCCGCGCACGCCGCGATCGCCCTGGACACCGCCAAGTCGCTGGCCGACACCCGGGCCGCACTCGCCGAGCTGAACACCGCCAACGAGCTGGTCCGGGCCCACTCGGCCGCCGTCCAGCGCGCCGAGCAGGCGCACGACCGGCTCACCGACCTGGTGCTGCGCGGCGCCGAGGTGCCGGACGTGGCCGCCGCCGTCGCCCACCTGCTGGACGGGGAGATAGCCGTCCTGGACGCCGAGGGCGAGCCGCTGGCCGGGCGGCCCGCACCCGCCGCCGAACTGGCCGGGGCGGCGGCCGCCTCCCGGGCCGAGGGCCGCTCCGTACGGCACGGCGAGCTGTGGGTGTGCGCGGTGCTGGCCGGGCACGACACCCTCGGCACCCTGGTGCTGCGCGGCCGACCCGACCTCGACGACGCCGACCGGCGGCTGTTCGAGCGGGCCGGCGTGGTCACCGCGCTGCTCCTGCTGCTGCGCCGCTCGGTCGCGGAGACCGAGAACCGGGTCCGCGGCGAGCTGCTCACCGACCTGCTCACCGCCCCCGAACGCGACCCGGCCGGGCTCACCGCCCGCGGCCGCCGGTTGGGGGTCGACCTCGCCCGGCCGCACCTGGTGCTGGTCGCGGAACCCGCCGACCGTGACGACGACGACCGGGGGCGGCTGGCGGGCGCGGCCCGGCGCTACCTGTTCGGCTCCCGCGGCGTCAGCGCCGAGCACGGCGAGGCGGTGGTGCTGGTGGTGCCCGTCGCGCCGGGCGACACCGACGATCCGGAGCACACCGCCGAGTCGACCGCCCGGCACGCCGCCGAGCGACTGGCCCGGCTGGCGGGCTTCCCGGTCACCGTCGGCGCCGGCCGCCGTGCCGCGGGCCCGGCCGCGCTGGCCGCCTCGTACGGCGAGGGCCTGCGCTGCGTGCGCGCCCTGCGGGTGCTCGGCCGCGCCGGGGAGGGCGCCTCGGCCCGCGCGCTGGGCTTCCTCGGGGTGCTGCTCGGCGACGGCCATGACGTGGACGGCTTCGTCGGCGCCGCGCTCGGCCCGCTGCTCGCCTACGACGCCCGCCGCGGCACTGAGCTGGTGCGCACCTTGCGCGCCTACTTCGACTGCGGCGGCAGCCTCACCCGGGCCAAGGACGAGCTGCACGTCCACGTGAACACGGTGGTGCAGCGGCTGGACCGGGTCGAGGCCCTGCTCGGGCGCGACTGGAACCAGCCGGAACGGTCGCTGGAGCTGCAGTTGGCGCTGCGCCTGCAGCTGCTCAGCGGAGGCGGAGACGGGGGCGGAGCCGGCTGAACGGTACGGCCGATCGGGTGACACGGCCGTGGGCGTACAGTGGCCGGGTTGGTCTCGAACGCCTGGCAAGGAGCGGCAGCAGTGAACGAGCGGAGCGAGCGAACAATCGGCCGGGACGCGTCTCGCGAAGCGACCGCCGAGCGAAGCGAGGTGGGCGCATGAGCGAGAACGTGCGTTTCGTTCGCTTGGGCATAGGCGAGCACGTCGTGCCGTACGAGGAGGCGTGGGAGGAGCAGCAGCGCCTGCACGCCCTGCGGGTCGCGGACGAGATCCCCGACACCGTGCTGCTGCTGGAGCACCCGCCCGTCTACACCATGGGCAAGCGCACCAACCCCGCCGACCTGCCGCTGGACGGCACCCCGGTGGTCGAGGTCAACCGGGGCGGCGAGATCACCTGGCACGGCCCCGGCCAGCTGGTCGGCTACCCGATCATCAAGCTGCCCGACCCGATCGACGTGATCGCCTACGTCCGCCGGCTGGAGGAGGCGCTGATCCGCTCCGCCGCCGACTTCGGCATCGAAACCACCCGGGTCGAGGGCCGCAGCGGGGTCTGGGTGCTCGGCGAGAACATCCCGGACGCCGTGGTGGACCCGTCCGAGGTGGTGGACATCGGCAAGCTGACCCTGCGGCTGGGCCTGCCGCTGGGCATCGACCCGAGGCTGGCCGGGCCGGAGTACGCGCCCTCCAACGCCGGACAGCGCGGCGGCGACCGCAAGCTCGCGGCGATCGGCGTACGGGTCGCCCGCGGGGTGACCATGCACGGCTTCGCGCTCAACTGCGACCCCGACATGACGTACTTCGACAAGATCGTGCCGTGCGGCATCCGGGACGCGGGCGTCGCCTCGCTGGCCGGTGAGCTGGGGCGCGGCGTCCCGGTGAGCGAGGCGCTGCCCGCGGTCGAGCGGCACCTGAAGGACGTGCTGGCCGAGCTGCCGGAGCCGGCGCTCAGCCGCTGAATCCCCCGCGAGTTCGTCCAACGAGCGGGACCCACTGGGAATCTACTCGCAGGTAGCCACGTTGCCCTGCGATTGCAGGGCGGCAGGCCCCGCGAAGGTCGCACAACCACAGGCGTACCCTGGGGGTACCCCGTCTAGTTCTAGGAGTCGCACGTGTCCGCTGTCGCGCCCGACGGCAGGAAGCTGCTCCGCCTGGAGGTCCGCAACAGCGAGACCCCCATCGAGCGGAAGCCCGAGTGGATCAAGACCCGCGCGAAGATGGGCCCGGAGTACAACGCCCTCCAGTCGCTGGTGAAGAAGGAGGGGCTGCACACGGTCTGCCAGGAGGCCGGCTGCCCCAACATCTTCGAGTGCTGGGAGGACCGCGAGGCGACCTTCCTCATCGGCGGCGACCAGTGCACCCGCCGCTGCGACTTCTGCCAGATCGACACCGGCAAGCCCGCCGAGTTCGACCGCGACGAGCCGCGCCGGGTCGCCGAGTCCATCGTCACCATGGACCTCAACTACGCCACCATCACCGGCGTCGCCCGCGACGACCTGGAGGACGGCGGCGCCTGGCTGTACGCCGAGACCGTGCGCCAGGTGCACGCGATGACCGCCGAGCGCGCCGGCGGCCGCACCGGCGTCGAGCTGCTCATCCCCGACTTCAACGCGGTGCCCGAGCAGCTGGCCGAGGTCTTCTCCTCCCGCCCCGAGGTGCTCGCGCACAACGTCGAGACCGTCCCGCGCATCTTCAAGCGGATCCGTCCGGCCTTCCGCTACGAGCGCTCGCTGGACGTCATCACCCAGGCCCGCGCGGCCGGGCTGGTCACCAAGTCCAACCTGATCCTGGGCATGGGCGAGACCCGCGAGGAGATCAGTCAGGCACTGGCCGACCTGGTCGGGGCCGGCTGCGAGCTGATCACCATCACCCAGTACCTGCGGCCCTCGCTGCGCCACCACCCGGTCGAGCGCTGGGTGAAGCCGCAGGAGTTCGTCGAGCTCCAGGAGGAGGCCGAGGAGCTGGGCTTCGCGGGTGTCATGTCGGGGCCGCTGGTGCGTTCGTCGTACCGGGCCGGCCGGCTGTACCGGCAGGCGCTGGAGCGGCGCGAGCAGGCCGCGGTCTGACCCCTGGGGCGATTTCGCGCCATGTCGGCCATTGGAAGGGCGGAGCTGCGGCTCCGCCCTTCCGGCATTCACCCCGCTTTGACTGCCTGGTCACGGACTGGTAACACGGGGTGGGGACGATGGACGTCCGGTAGGCGTTCGATTCTTCTCAGCCACGGCTCAGCCACGACAGTCGCAAGGGAGCTGTTCGGGATGCAGATGCAGGTGCGGATCCGCTCGGTGGGAGCGGCGCTGCGGTTCGCCGAGAGCGTCCTGCTGGCGCCCGGCCAGCAACACGCGCGCCGCAACGCCTGGGCGGCGGTGTGCGAGAACCGCGAGCACGCGGCGGACCGGCGGCACGACGCCCTCGGGTCCTCGAGGGCGTCGGCGGGGGCGGCGCCGGCCCCGGGGGCACGGTCCGTACAACAGTGAGGTCCTCACGTCGCTGTGCGCGACGGTGAACGGGCACACGGGTCACGGTTCGGGCGAACGGGTACCCGGGCTTGGATATCCCGTACCCGCGCCACGTACCATGAGCGTTATGGCGAGGGAAACATCCGAGAACCCCGGGCGACTGAAGCAGATCCGCCTGGCGTACACCATGACCAAGAAGGTCGACACCAAGATCGGCCTGATCATCGCCGGCGTCGGCCTGCTGACCTTCGGCGTGTTCCTCGCCATCGGCTTCGCAATCGACCACCCCGTCTACCTGGGCATCCTGGGCTTCATCGTGGCCGTCCTGGCCATGGCGATCGTCTTCGGGCGCCGGGCCGAGCGCGCGGCGTTCGGGCAGATGGAGGGGCAGCCGGGTGCCGTGGCCGCGGTGCTGAACAACATCCGGCGCGGCTGGAGTTCCAGCTCCACCCCGGTGGCGGTCACCCGCAACCAGGACGCGGTCTACCGCGCGGTGGGCCGGGCCGGTATCGCGCTGATCGGCGAGGGCAACCCGAACCGGGTGCGCCAGCTGCTGGCCTCCGAGAAGAAGAAGATGGCCCGTGTGGTCGGCGACGTGCCGGTGCACGACATCGTGGTGGGCAACGGCGAGGGCGAGATCCCGCTGAAGAAGCTGCAGATCCACCTGATGCGCCTGCCCCGCGCCATCACCGCCGCACAGGTCACCGAGACCAACGACCGCCTGCGCGCCCTGGGCGACCTGCTCTCCAAGGCGCCGATCCCCAAGGGCCCGATGCCCAAGGGCGCACGGATGCCCAAGGGCGGCCAGGCCCGCTGACCCTCCCTCCCCCGTTCACGACGACGGCCCCGCTCCGGAAGCTTCCGGAGCGGGGCCGTTCCATGTCGTGCGAGGGGTGACGCGTTCTCGGTCCGTTTCCGGGACCGGGTCGGGTCCGATTCCGGGACCGGGTCCGGTTGCGCCAGCGGGTCCGGTGCTGGATCAGTGCTGGATCGGTGTCAGATCCGGACCTCGACGGTGCCGACGGCCTTGTCGTGCAGCCCGCGGGTGTCGCGGTCCCAGACCAGCGGCGGCACCACCAGGCAGAGCAGCAGGGTGCGCAGCAGGACCTGCGGGATGGTCGCGCGGCGGCCGTCCAGGCGGACCACCCGGAGGCCGAACAGCCGCTTGCCGAGGGTCGTGCCGGTGGTGGAGAGCAGGAGGACCGCGACCAGGAAGAAGAGCGGGAGGGTCCACAGGTTGGCCTCGGCCGGGTCGCCCTTGGCGAGCATGCCGAAGGAGACCAGCGAGACCAGCCAGCCGTCCACGAACAGGGCGCCGATCCGTCGGCCGGGGCCGGCGATCGAGCCGGGGCCCTCCTTGGGCAGCCCGAGGCGTTCGCCGCGGTAGCCGAAGTCGGCGCCCATCTTCTCGGCGGCGGCCTTGGGGCCGTCGATCCACGATCCCAACGCTTCTCTGGTGTCCACGAATCCACACTAACCGGGCTCACGCCGCACCCCGGCACCGGCTCCCTCCCGGCGGGGCGCGGCCGGAGGCCCGTCCGGGTTCCGCCCGCCGCCTGCCGGGGGCCGGTCCACGACCGGGTGAATCCCGCTCGCCGCGCTGACCAAGTGGTCCAGACCACTTCTGCGACGACCCCCAGGTCGGCGGGTCGATTTGCCCCGACCCGTACGATTTTGCCGCCCGTTCGGCGGTCGCGGTTAACATCTAGGAAACGAGCGGGTCACCGGCCGGAAACGCCCCATTCCTAGGGTGAGCCCAATTCGCACGCCGAGGAGGATGGATGTTCAACAACGCCGCCGAAGTGAAGCAGTACATCCAGGACAACGACGTGAAGTTCGTCGACGTCCGCTTCTGCGATCTGCCGGGCGTCATGCAGCACTTCTCCGTACCTGCGGCGACCTTCGATCCGTCCGAGACCCTGATGTTCGACGGTTCGTCGATCCGCGGCTTCCAGGCCATCCACGAGTCCGACATGGCCCTCGTGCCGGACCTCGCCACCGCCCGCCTCGACCCCTTCCGGGCCGAGAAGCACCTCAACATCAACTTCTTCATCCAGGACCCGGTCACCGGCGAGGCCTACAGCCGCGACCCGCGCAACGTCGCCAAGAAGGCCGAGGCCTACCTGGCCTCCTCCGGCATCGCCGACACCGCCTTCTTCGGGCCCGAGGCCGAGTTCTACGTCTTCGACTCGGCACGGTTCGAGACCAGCGCCAACGCGTCCTTCTACCACATCGACTCGGAGGCCGGCGCCTGGAACTCCGGCGCCGCCGAGGGCGACGTGCGCGGCTACAAGGTCAAGTACAAGGGCGGCTACTTCCCCACCCCGCCGGTCGACCACTTCGCCGACCTGCGCGCCGAGATGTCCCTGGAGCTGGCCAAGTCCGGTCTGGAGGTCGAGCGCCAGCACCACGAGGTCGGCACGGCCGGCCAGGCCGAGATCAACTACAAGTTCAACACCCTGCTGCACGCCGCCGACGACCTGATGCTGTTCAAGTACATCATCAAGAACGTCGCGTGGCGGAACGGCAAGACGGCCACCTTCATGCCCAAGCCGATCTTCGGCGACAACGGCTCCGGCATGCACGTCCACCAGTCGCTGTGGAGTGAGGGCTCCCCCCTCTTCTACGACGAGCAGGGCTACGCCGGCCTCTCCGACACCGCCCGCTACTACATCGGCGGCCTGCTCCGGCACGCCCCCTCGCTGCTGGCGTTCACCAACCCCTCGGTGAACTCCTACCACCGCCTCGTCCCGGGCTTCGAGGCACCCGTCAACCTGGTCTACTCCCAGCGCAACCGCTCGGCCGCCATCCGCATCCCGATCACCGGCTCCAACGCCAAGGCCAAGCGCATCGAGTTCCGTGCCCCGGACCCGTCCTCCAACCCGTACCTGGCCTTCTCCGCCATGCTGATGGCCGGCCTCGACGGCATCCGCAACAAGATCGAGCCGCTGGAGCCCGTCGACAAGGACCTCTACGAGCTCGCGCCCGAGGAGCACGCCAACGTTCCCCAGGTGCCCTCCTCCCTCCCGGCCGTCCTGGAGGCCCTCGAAGCCGACCACGAGTACCTCCTCGCCGGGAACGTCTTCACGCCGGACCTGATCGAGACCTGGATCGACTTCAAGCGCACCAACGAGATCGCCCCGATCGCCCTCCGCCCCCACCCGCACGAGTTCGAGCTCTACTACGACCTGTAAGGGCCGCTGTCCGTCGAGTCGTGCCCCGGCCGGAACCTCCTCCGGCCGGGGCACCGCCGTGTCCCGGGCCGGGAAACCGGTTGAGGGGGGCGGTTGGATGGGGGGATGGGGAACAAGCGGAGGGTGACGCCGACGGTGTACGTGTCGGTGGACGTGGAGGCCGACGGGCCGATTCCGGGGCCGTACTCGATGGTGAGCTTCGGGGCGGTGGTGGCCGGGTGGGACGACGGGGAGGGGTTCCGGCGCGCGGAGGTGGGGGCGGCGGGGTTCTACCGGGAGCTGCGGCCGATCAGTGCGGAGTACGTCCCGGAGGCCCTGGCGGTCTCCGGGCTGGAGCGGGCGGCGCTGGAGGCCGGCGGGGCGGAGCCGGGGGTGGCACTGCAGGAGTTCGGGCGATGGGTGGAGCGGGTGCGGACCGGGCCGGAGGGGCGGCGGTACCGGCCGGTGATGGTGGCGTACCCGGCGGTGTACGACTGGCAGTTCCTGTACTGGTACCTGATGCGGTTCACCGGCTCCAGCCCGTTCGGGCACTCCGGGTGCCTCGACCTGAAGACGCTGTACGCGGCCCGGGCGGGGGTGCCGTTCGCCGGGATCGGGAAGCGGTCGATGCCCGCGGAGCTGCTGCCGGACCTGCCGCACACACACCACGCCCTGGACGACGCGCGGGAGCAGGCCGTGCTGTTCGCCAATGTGTGGGAGTGGCCGGGCCCCGGGCGCGTCTGACGGTTCCCGGCGGCCCGACGACGCACGCCGGGCGGGAACCGGCGGACGCGCCCTGCTCCGGACGGCCGGGCTCGGGGGTGAGGGAGAGGACCGCGAGGTCGTCGGCGAGCAGGCCGACGTACCGGTGACGTCCTCGGCCGGGGAGGAGACCAGCTGGTCTCAGCCGGTGGTCAGCGAGCGGTCACCGGACGGTCACCGGGAGCGTCTCGTAACCGCGCAGCACCAGGCGGTCGCGCCGGGTCGGAACGCCGCCCCGGGCGAGCCGGGGGAAACGGTCCAGCAGCGCGGGCACCGCGACCTCGGCCTCCATCCGGGCCAGCTGCGAGCCCAGACAGAAGTGGGTGCCGCCGCCGAAACTGAGCGGCTGACTGTCCGTGCGGGTCGGGTCGAACACCCCGGGCCGCTCGTACCGGGCCGGGTCGTGGTTGGCCGCGCCGATCAGCAGGGTCAGCCCGCTGTCGGCCGGGACGGGCAGGCCCTCGATCGACAGCCCCTCCGCCAGGGCGACCCGTCCGGTGGCCTGGACCGGGGAGTCGAAGCGCAGCACCTCGTCGGTGAACCCGGTCGGGGAGAGGGTGCCGCTGCGCAGCCCGGCGGCCGCCTCCGGGTGGCGGAACAGCAGGGCGAGGCCGTTGCCGAGCAGGTTGGTCGTGGTCTCGAAGCCGGCCACCAGCAGCAGCACCAGGTTGGCCAGCAGCTCCTGGCCGGAGAGCCGCCCGCCGCCGTCGGCCGCGATCCGGGCGAGGTCGCTGACCAGGTCGTCCTGCGGACGGGCCAGCCGCTCGGCGACCAGCTCGGTGAAGTAGCCGGACAGCTCGTCGGCGGCCCGGTCGGCCTCGTCCAGGTCGTCGAGGTCCTGGACGATCTCCAGGGCGACGGTCAGGTCGGAGGCGAGACCGCGGAAGCGGTAGCGGTCCCGCTCCGGGACGCCCAGCAGCTCGCAGATCACCCCGACCGGCAGCCGGAAGGCGAAGGCGTCCATGAAGTCCACCGGGGAGCCGTCGGCGCCCTGCTCGGCCATCCCGTCCAGCAGCCGGCCGACCGCCGCCTCCACGGCCGGGCGCAGTGCGGCGACCCGGCGCGCGGTGAAGACGGAGGCGATCAGCGAGCGGACCCGGGGCTGGTCGGGGGCGTTGCGCTGGAGGATCGAGCGGCCGAACAGGGCCAGCGAGGAGTGCTCGCCGAACTCGGGGGCGAGGCCGGCCATCATGTCGGCGGTCGCCACGCCGAAGGCGGACGTGCGCAGCACCTTGTTGACCGCCGCGTAGCCGCTCACCACGAACATCCCGTCCCCGGCCGGGAGCACCGGGCCGAGCTCGTGCGCCCTGGCGTAGAGCGGGTACGGGTCGGTCCTGACCTCCGTGGTCATCAGCTGCTCGATGATCGCAGCGCCGTCCATGCGGTGCTCCCCTCCGACGTGCCGACGTCCGGCGTGCCGACTGCCGGTGAACCGACTTCCGACGTCCCGGCTCCTGGTTCGTGAACCGCCGTTGGGCCCGGCGGAGTTCCCGCTACCGGGGGTCGGCCGGAGCCTCGATAAGCTGGTGGGCATGGAGATCTGGATCAACCCGCGCTGCGGCAAGTGCCGGACGGCGCTCACCGAGCTGGACGCCGCCGGGGTGGAGTACACCGTGCGGCGCTACCTGGAGGACACGCCGACCGCGGCCGAGCTGGAGCAGGTGCTGGAGCGGCTGGGCCTGGAGCCCTGGGACATCACCCGCACCGACGAGCAGGTCGCGAAGGACCTGGGGATGAAGGACTGGCCCCGGGAGGCGGGCGAGCGGGCGCGCTGGATCGCGGCGATGGCCGAGCACCCCGTGCTGATCCAGCGCCCGATCATCACCGCGGACGACGGGCACGCCGTCGTGGCCCGGACTCCCGAGGCGCTCAAGTCCGTTCTGCCGCAAGGCGCGTGAGGCCCCTGCGGCCCGTCCGGCCGGTCAGTGGAGCTGGATCTTCTCCACCGGCCGGCCGGGATGCCAGTTGAGGACCCACAGGGCGTCCCCCTCCAGCGTGGTGTGCACCACCTGCTGGATGTCCAGCCGGAACAGGTGGAACGGGCTGGGCGGCGGCTCGGGCAGGTCGGCCGCGAAGGCGGCGAGCTCGGCCTCGTCCGTGACCTCCACCGCGCGGCCGGAGAGCTTGGAGTCCCCGCCCGTCATGGCCTCGCCCCCCGGGTGGGCGTGCAGCGCGAAGCGGCCGTCCCGCTGGAGGTCGCGCGCCTTGACCGCGCCGTACATCGACCCGAGCTAGGCGTCGGCGCCGACGAAGTCGACCTCCGTGCCGCTGACCCGGGGTGAACCGTCCTTGCGCAGCGTCGCCAGGACGTGGTGCTTCTCGGCCTCGAACCGGGCCCGCACCAGGGCCGCGAGTTCGGGTGCCTCCTGCTCGAAATCCTCCCAGGTAGCCATGGCGCCAGTCTGGCACCCGGCACCGACAACCGCCGGGCACGAACGACGCCGTGCGCCGGGCGTCGTCGGTGAGCGGCGGGCGGGCGTTGTCGGTGGCCGGTGCCAGACTGGCGGGGTGACCACCACGACCACGTACATCGCGTTCCTGCGCGCCATCAACGTCGGCGGCCGGACGGTGAAGATGGAGCGGCTGCGGGCGCTCTTCGCCGAACTGGGGCTGGGGAACGTCCGCTCGTACATCCAGAGCGGGAACGTCTTCTTCAGTACGGACGAGCCGGACCGCGCCGCGCTCACCGCGCGGATCGAGGAGCACCTGGAGCGCTCGCTCGGCTACCCGGTGCCGGTGCTGCTGCGGACTGTCGACGAGGTGGCCGAGCTGCTCGCCGCCGAGCCGTTCCGGGGTGTCGAGGTGACACCGGACGTCCGGCTGGTGATCGCCTTCCTCTCCGAGCCGCTTCCGGCCGAACTCGCCGTTCCGCACCGCTCGGCGAAGGGCGACTTCGAGGTGCTCGGCGCCGACCCGGGGGCCGCGTACATCGTGGTCCACCTCCAGGACGGCAGGTGGGTCACCAAGGAGATGTTCGGCCGGCAGTACCGCGGCGCCGTGACCTCGCGGTTCCTGCACACCACGGAGAAGATCCTGGCGGCCGCCCGGAAGGCCTGACGGGTCGTCCGTCGCCCCGGCAGCACTGGAACGGTGCTGGCACCCGCGCTGGAACCGCGCGGGTGAAGCGGGCGTCTGTCGCTCAGTGACGTACGAACCGTGCGCCGGCCCGCGGCGTGATCTGGACAGTCCCAGCCGGTCGATCCGACAATCGGGCCATGACGCAGCCTGAGTTCCCGACCGGCGCCGTCCGGCCCTCCGACGCCGAACGGGACCAGGCGCTCGGAGTGCTGCGGGACGGCGCGGGCAGCGGCCGGCTGTCGCACGACACCTTCCTCGGCCGGATGGACATCGTCCTGCAGGCCACCAGCCGCGGCGAGTTGGACGCGGCGGTGGCCGGGCTCCCCACCGGCGGGCCGGTCGAGCGGTTCGTGCTGCGGGCGGTCGGCCGGGTGTCGGCCTTCGGCGACCGGCTGAACCGGGCCTGGCGCAGCGAGCGGCTGCCCGGGCTGAGCCTGCCACAGGCCGGGGCGGGGCTGTTGACCATCGGACGGATCCCCGGATCGGGGCTGCGGCTGCACGACGCCTCGGTCTCCCGGCACCACGCCGAACTGCGGCACGAGGACGGCGGTTGGGTGCTGTACGACCTCGGGTCGACCAACGGCACCCATGTGAACGGGCGGCGGATCGCCGGCGGGATCCCGGTGCGGCCGGGCGACCAGGTGCGGTTCGGCAACCTGGAATTCCGGCTCGCCGCTCCCTGAGCACCCCGCTCCCCGGGCACCCGGTCCGGCTCAGTGCGGGAACTGCCGGGGCGGGCGCTGCCGGGGCAGCTCGTCCCGGAACTCCTCGATCAGGGTGCTGATCTGCCGGGTCAGCACCGTGTGCTCCAGCCGGTCCAGGTAGCGGTTCTCGGCGGCCAGCGCCTCGACCGTGACGCCGAAGTAGAGCGTCATCAGCGGATTGACGAAGAGTTCGTCGTTCCCGGTCCGCTCGGTGAAACGCACGTCGCCGAACTCGCCGCGCAGCGCCGCCGCCACCGAGCCGTTGACGATGCTGGGGTGTTGGGGGAAGGCGGCCCGGGCGTGTTCGACGGCGTCCAGGTAGAGCGCGCCCTCCCGGCTGCCGCGCGGGATGGAGAAGGCGCCGAGGTAGCCGCCGGCCCGGTCGATCGCGGCGAGGTTCTCCAGCACCAGGGCGTGGTTGACGCCGTGGTGGGCGTCGATGCCGAAGCCCAGGCAGGCGACCAGCCTTTCGGGCACCTCCGTCAGGCCCGCCACCGCGGCCAGGCTGGCCATGTCCTCCTCGGGGGTGCCGAGCCCGGCCTCGTCGCCGCGCATCAGGATGTCGGTGCCGCCGTCCACCAGCAGGACCGCGTCCACGCCCAGGTGGGCGACGAGTCTGCGGTAGGCCTCGCGCAGCAGTCGGACGCCGACCGTCGGGAAGGCCCACACGGTGTCGGGCATACCGTGCAGCCGAAGCCAGCGGGCCAGGGTGCGTTCGGGGAAGTAGCCCTCGGGGGCGGCGGTGTCCGGTTCGATCCTGGCCACGTCGGGCTCCTGCCAGACCTCGCCGGGCAGGCCGTAGAGGTGGGTGAAGGAGAGGTTGGCCAGGTGCACCTCCTTGCCCGCGGCGCGCAGGGCGAGGGCGATCGGCAGTCCGGCGTACACGTCGAAGCCGCCGCCGGCTCCGGCGACCAGGATGCGCTCGGCGGCCAGGAGCCTGGTGATCAGCGGGGGTTGCAGCAGAGAGGTCACCGGCGGACGGTAGCGCACCGGCGGGGCGTGCGGCCCGGAATTGTCAGTGGCGGGTGCGAGGATCCGGGCATGACCCAGGACACGGACACGGCGCTCTCCCCCGACGTGCTGCTCGAAGCCCGGGAGCGGGCTCGCGAGCTGATCCGGTGCGGCTTCCAGGAGCCGGACGAGATAGCCGAGTCCCTGGTCGAGGTCCTCGACGACCAGGGGCTGACCCAGGAGGAGGCGGAGCGGATCGTCGCTCCGCTGTGGACCGAGCGGCTGGCCGAGCAGGCCCACTGGCCGCAGACCACGGACGTGGACCGGCTGATGGACGCCTTCGACCTGCTGGAGGACCAGGGCATCGTCGCGGCGATGGACTTCACCTGCTGCGCCGGCTGCGGCTACGCGGAGATCGGCGGCGAGGCCGACGAGGACTCGCGGGGCTTCGTCTTCTTCCACCAGCAGGACACCGAGGCGGCCGCGGCCGGACGCGGACTGATGCTGCGCTACGGCGCCTTCAGCACCGGGGAGGCGCCGGGCGGAGAAACGGACGGGGAGTCGGACGCGGAGTCGGAGGAAGCCGCGGGGCGGCGGACGGCGGAGATCGGCCGGACGGTGGTGGCCGCACTGGAGGCGGTCGGCCTGCCGGTGGAGTGGAACGGCTCTCCACGGACGGCGATCCGGGTCGCTCCGCTGGAGTGGCTCAACCGCCTGCCCGAGTAGCGGAACTGCGGGCGGTCAGCGGTCGACGTGCGGCTCGGCGCAGGGGCCGCCCTCGTTCCCCTTGCGCGGGGTCACCTCGACACCGCCGTTTCCCACGGCGCCGGGTATATGCCAGCGACAGGTGCCACGCGCGTAGATCGACGGCCCGCGAAGAACCGCGCTCAGTCGACGAGGCTCCCCAGGCTGCCGTCGGTCGCGCCGCCGCCCGCCGGCCCCCACAGCGGCGCGGTGCAGCGCTGGTAGGTCGCCTGCCAGTGCGGCCAGTTGCGGGCCACGTCGTCGTCGCACTCGGCGAGCAGCCGCTCGACCTGCGCCGGGTCGACACCGTCCAGCAGCCAGGCCAGCGCGTCCGCCGCCCCCGGGCCGTCCGCCGAGCGCAGCAGGTCGAGCAGTTCACCCAGGCCGCCGAGCCGGGAGCTGTCGGTGACCACCCGGTCCATCCGGGGCAGCAACTGCCGCTCCTCGATCCGCAGGTGGGTCTCCAGCCGGGCCGCCAGGTCCTCCATCGCGTACGCGACCGGCCAGGCGCTGCCGGTGTCCCGGCTGGCGATCCGGACCAGGGTGGTGACCCGGGTGAAGGAGTGGTCGAGGTTGTGGTGGTCGGCCTCCAGCCAGTTGAGCAGCAGCCGCAGCTCGGGGGCGAAGCGCCGCACGATCGGCCAGATCCGGGTGTCCTGCTGCTCGTGGTGGCAGGTCAGCATCGCGGTCATGAAGGTCCAGTGCCGCAGCAGCGCCTCGCCCTTGTCCTCCTCGTCGGGCTGGAGCAGCCGCAGCGCATTGGGCAGTCGGGCGAGGTCCCGGCGCAGCGCGGCGTGCACCAGCCGGAGTCCGGCGAACCGGACGGTGAACGGCTCCTCGTCCGTGGCCGGCCCGTACGCGTCCGCGCCCCGGGAGTCGACCCCTGACCCTGCCTGCGCGGGGACGGAGGGGGCGGGCTGGGGCAGCAGATGGATCGGCATGGCACTCTCTTCACGACGTGGCGAGGCGGACGGGGCGGCCGGTGAGAACCGCCCCATCCAAGGTGCTCGTAGTCGATCAGAAGCGAATCAATGTCCGATTGACGCGCAGGTCACGGGCCTGCGCGCGGGCTCCGGCCGCTCCCGCCGGAGGAGCGGGACCGGATGCCGCTCCGGTCAGTCGGAGGCCGGGCCCGCCAGGTTGGCGCTGAGCCACTGCAGCGTGTCCGGGATCATCTTCTTGAAGTCCGACGTCAGGTGCTTGCCACCGGGCTGCTCGTAGTACTGGATGGACACCGGGGCGACGGCCTTGGCCACCCAGCTCTTGACCACTTCCTTCTCGTAGCCGTTGGCGCCGCCCGCGGTGACGTACATCTTCACGTCGGCCTTGCCCTGGGTGACCAGCAGGTTCGGGTTGTTGGCGGCCTTCTCGGCGTCGTGGCCCTTCCACAGCCCGGAGTCGGGGATGAAGTAGCCGTCGATCGGTACGGCGGCCTTGTAGACGTTCGGGTACTGCAGGGCGAGCTTGGCGCTGCAGAAGCCGCCGGTGGAGGCGCCCATGACGCCCCAGCTGTCGCGGCCCTGCAGGGTGCGGAAGTTGGCGCGCACCCAGGCCGGGATGTCCTCGGCCATCCAGGTGCCCATCTTCGGCTGGCCCGGGATGTCGGAGCAGTCCAGCGCGTTCTTCTCGTCGCTGTTGAAGTTCTGCACCGGCATGATCATGATGAACGGGTGGGCCTTGCCCTGCTTGACCAGCTGCTCGTCCACCTCCTGGATCGGCAGCTGGTTGTCGGTCCAGGTGTTGTAACCGTTGCTCTGGCCGCCCGCGTAGAGGGTGAGCACCGGGAAGCCGGTCTTGGCGAACTTGGGGTCGTTGTACTCGGGCGGCAGCCAGACCCAGACCTGGCCGGTGACACCGGACTTCGCGCCGGTCACCTTGGTCATCATGATCGGGCCGGCGGCGGTGTCCCGGACCTTGCTGAGGTTGGCGGCCGGTCCGGTCGGCATCAGCACCTTCCCGTTGGCCGGGGTGGGCTGCTCGGCGGTGGGCGTGCCCGGGGCCGCGCTGCCCGTGGCGGCCGGAGTGCCCGTACCGGCGGTCGCCGCCGGGGTGCCGTCGGCCGAGGAGCTCTTGCCCTTGCCGTCGTCGGAACCCCCGCAGGCCGCGAGCGAGGCGGCCAGGGTGAGCACGGCGGCGCCGGTCAGGACGGCGCGGGAACGGGACGACTGCCTAAGCACGGTGAGGACTCTCCGACCGATGTCGCGCCCGGTACGTCTGACCGGGCGGCGGCCCCCCGGTGGGGCCGGACAGGCCCGGGGGCGCTGCACTGTGCGGTCCCCGGAGCGTTGGAGCGCCGTCCCTCGCGGAGGCGCACCTTCCTGCGATCTTATGACGTGGGCCGGGGTCGCCCGGTTGCGAGGCGGCCACCGGGAATCCAATGTTTGTTCGTGATCAGGTAAAGCCCTTCACCGCTCCCGCCGGTCGGCGGGGGCCGGTCGGCGGGGGCCACGGGCGCCGGCCTGCCCGGCCGTCCGCATTTTGGGTGCTTTGACCAGTGACGGCGGCCCCCACATCCGGAACGATCTCCTCAACACGCCTCCGGCGCCGACCGGCGGAGCGTGACCGCACCGGTGCCGAGCCACCGGACCGGCCCACCGAGGAGAGTGCCATGATCGAGCAGGTCGCCGTCGTCACCGGAGCCGGCAGCGGCGTCGGCAGGGCCGTCGCGGTCGAACTGGCCGCAGCCGGCTGGCGGCTGGTGCTGGCCGGTCGCCGGGCCGAGCGGCTGCGGGAGACGGCCGACGCGTTCCCCGCGGGCACCCTGCCCGCCGAGGTGGTGCCGACCGACGTCACCGACCCGGCCGCGGTGGACGCGCTGTTCGCCACCGCCGCCGAGCGCCACGGCCGGGTGGACCTGCTGTTCAACAACGCCGGCACCTTCGGCCCGGCCGTCCCGGTGGAGGAGCTGGCGGTCGAGGACTGGCGGGCGGTGGTCGACCTCAACCTGACCGGCGCCTTCCTCTGCGCCCGCGCCGCCTTCCGGCAGATGAAGGACCAGGACCCGCAGGGCGGCCGGATCATCAACAACGGCTCGATCTCCGCGCACGTCCCGCGCCCGCACTCGATCGCCTACACCGCGACCAAACACGCGGTCACCGGCCTGACCAGGTCGCTGTCGCTGGACGGCCGCCCGTACCGGATCGCCTGCGGGCAGATCGACATCGGCAACGCGGCGACCGACATGACGGCCGCGATGGGCGCGGGGGCGCGGCAGGCGGACGGCCGGATCGTGCCCGAGCCGACCATGGACGTGGCGGACGTGGCGCGCACCGTCCGGCACATGGCCGGGCTGCCGCTGGAGGCCAACGTCCAGTTCGCCACGGTGATGGCGACCGCCATGCCGTACATCGGGCGGGGCTGACGGAACGGGTTTTTCCGCCTCACTCGTCGTGGGAGTAGCGGTACCGCAGCGCGGCGCCGTTCTCCTCGTCCAGCCGGTAGACGCTGGTGGTCGGCCAGTACTCGCCGTTCTCGGCGACGGGCAGCTCGGCGCGCAGCACCATCCGCAGCGCGGGCGGCGGGGCGGCGGCGTTGACGCGCTTGCGGTGGCCGTCCCAACGGCCGCCACGGAGTTCGAGGTCCAGGACGAGGGGGGTGGTTCTCATCCCGCGATGGTGGCAGCGCCACCCTCTTCCGGGGGGTTTGAGACGGTGCGGCCACCCCCACGGGGGACCCCCGTCAGCCCACGGCTGACGGGGGTCCCGAGCGCGGAGGGCGCTACGGCCGCCAGGTGTCGTTCAGCGTGACGTTCCCCGAGCCCGGTGCGGTCGCCGTCCGGTTGGCGCCGGACTCCCAGGTCACCGCCCCGCCCGCGTCCTTGATGACGTACTTGTACTGGAAGGACGTGCCGCCCGGCAGCGAGAGCGCGAGCGACCAGACGGGGTAGCCGGCCGAGGAGAGCGGCAGCGCCTTGGCCGGGTCCCAGTCGCCGAGCGCCGGGACGTCGCCGACCACGTAGACGTTCTGTCCGTACGCGGTGGTCGCGTTGACGTTGAACGAGGCGCCGGAGACCGTCGTACCCGGCTGGACGTACAGCGCGACCGCATCCCCCGCGCCGACCGTCGCGGTGAACTGCCCGTTGGCGCCGACCTGGTACGTCGGTCCGGTGCAGCCGCCGCCCGGCTGCGGGTCGCCGTGCTGGACGTCGCAGTACGTCCCGGCCGGCAGCCCGGTCTGGAAGCTCCGGGTGATCGCGCCGCCCTCGTGGTTGATCGCGACGTAGCCCCGGTTGCCCCGGCCGAAGGCGATCGCGTTGTTGCCGTCGGACCACCAGTCGGTCACCCCGGTGCCCGCTACGGCGTTGCGGAAGCCGACCATGTTGGCGATCTGCCGCCAGGCGTGGGTGCAGTTCCAGCCGTCCTGGTAGCAGGCGTTGACGGTGCCGCCGTTCGGCGGGCCGTCGTCGTTGTTGCTGAAGCTGTAGCCGGAGTGGATGTTGGGCGCGCCGTACGTGGAGGCCAGCAGGAAGACGTTGGCCAGTGTGTAGGTGTTGCCGTAGGTGTAGTTGAGGGTGGAGCCGTTGCGCTCGGTGTCCCAGTTGTCGACGAAGCTGCGCGCCTGGTTGCTCGGCAGGTAACCCCAGGAGGCGCCCCAGTTGCCGAGGTTGGCGAGCTTGTCGCTGGTGAAGATGCGCTTGAGGTCGGTGCCGACCCGGAACTCGTCGACGTCGCCGTTGCCGGTGTACTCGGTGGGCTGGATCGGTTCGCCGGCGCCGTAGATGACCTCCTGCACCCAGTAGGCGTTGGGGTTGGCCATCCGGGCCTTGATGGCGGCCAGGTCGGTGGCGGCTATGTGCTTGGCGGCGTCGATCCGGTAGCCGTCGACGCCGAGCGAGCCGAGGTCGTCCAGGTAGTGGGCGATGGTGGTCTGGACGGAGGCGCTGCCGGTGTCCAGGTCCGCAAGGTTGACCAGCTCGCAGTCCTGCACGTTGGTGCGGTCCTGGTAGTTGGTGATCGGCTGGCGGCAGGTGTGGAAGTCCGCGTCCCGGTAGGTGCCGGGGTAGTTGTACTTGGTGTACACCGTGCCGCCGGTTCCGGTGCCGGAGCCGGCCGACATGTGGTTGATCACCGCGTCGGCGATCACCTTGACCCCGGCCGTGTGGCAGGTGTCGACCATGTTCTTGAAGGAGGCCCGGTCGCCGAGCCGTCCGGCGATCTGGTAGCTGACGGGTTGGTAGGAGGTCCACCACTGCGGGCCCTGGATGTGCTCCTGGGGCGGCGAGACCTCCACGAAGCCGTAGCCCTTGGGGCCGAGGGTGGTGGTGCAGGCCTGGGCGACCGAGTCGAAGCGCCACTCGAAGAGGGTGGCGGTGACGTCCTTGCCGTTGTTCGCGGGCGGGGAGGCCTGGGCGGCGGGGGCGCCGAGGGCCCCGGCGAGCGAGAGTGCGAGGGCCGCGGAGGCGGCGAGTGCGCCGGCCGCGCGGGCGGGCCGGCGGGTGGGGGCGGTGGTGACCACGTTGTCTCCTGGGGGGGGTGGCTGGGGTGGGGCAGCCGGGTGAAGCATGCAGGAAGTTTCTGTAACTTGCCGGAAACTTGCAGCGCTGAACCTAGGGTGACCAGCAGGGGCCGTCAAGGGCCAGGACTGAACGTTTCTGCAACACGGTCCTGCAACAGGGAGCACGGCAAGGGCCCGGCAGCCGTAGCCGCCGGGCCCCTCACCTGTCCTGGTTCACCGGTCCCTCAGGAGCCGGTGCGACCTCAGCCGGTCTGGACCGAGGTGTCGTCGATCACGAAGCTCGTCTGCAGCGAGGAGTCCTCGGTGCCGGTGAACTTCACGGTGACCGTCTGGCCCGCGTAGGCCGAGAGGTCGAAGGTGCGCTGCTGGTAGCCGCCGGCGGCGTCCACGTTGGAGTAGGTCTTCAGCGTGGTGCCGTTCACCGACACGGTCAGCTTGTCGTACGCCGTCGAGCCGGTCTCGGCGGTGTCGATGTGCAGCCAGAAGCTCAGCGTCGCCTTGCAGCCCGCCGGGATGGTCACCGTCTGGGACAGCGTGTCGGTGTGGCTGCTGCCGTAGCCGTCCAGCCAGGCCTTCCAGCTGCCGCCGTGCGCCGCCTCCGAGGAGCTGTTGTCGACCACGCCGGAGCTGGTCGTCCACGGCGCCGCCGAGCCCGTCTCGAAGCCCGGGTTGCCGAGCAGCTGGGCCGGGGTGCAGGAGCCGCCGCCACCGCCGGTGACCGTCCAGGTGAAGCTGGTGGTGCCGCTCTTGCCGGCCGAGTCCTTCACGGTGACCGTCACGTTGGAGCTGCCCGCCGTGGTCGGGGAGCCGGTGATCACGCCGGTGCCGGCGTTGATGACCAGGCCGGCCGGCAGCCCGGTGGCCGAGTACGACAGCGGGGCCGTCCCGCCCGAGGCCTTGATCTGCAGGTTGACCGAGCCGCCCACCGCGGTGGACTGGTTGCCCGGGCTGGTGACGGTGACCCCGCCCGGGTTGGGCAGCGAGCCGACGTTGACGGCGGCCCAGGCGGTGGCGACCGCGTTGTACTCGGCGCTGTTGGCGCCGTACAGGTCGGTGGCCGCGTTGAGGGTCGCGGTGCGGGCGGCGGCGTAGTCGGTGGTCGAGGTCATGTAGGCGGTGAGCGCCTTGTACCAGACCTGCTGCGCCTTGTCCCGGCCGATGCCGCTGACGGTGATGTTGTTGACCGTCGGGCTGTTGTAGCTGACGCCGTTGATCACCTTGGCGCCGCTGCCCTCGGCCAGCAGGTAGAAGAAGTGGTTCGCGACACCGGACGAGTAGTGGACGTCGAGGTTGCCGACGCCCGAGTACCAGGAGTCGGCCGACTGGCCGTCCTTGGAGGGCTTGTCCATGTACCGCAGCGGCGTGCCGTTGCCGTTGATGTCGATCAGCTCGCCGATCAGGTAGTCCGGGGTGTCGGCGGGCAGGTTCGCGTAGAACTCGACCATCGAGCCCATGATGTCGGAGGTGGCCTCGTTGAGGCCGCCTGACTCGCCCGAGTAGTTCAGGTTGGCGGTGGCCGAGGTGACGCCGTGGCTCATCTCGTGGCCGGCCACGTCGAGTTCGGTGAGCGGGTGGGTGTCGCCCGAGCCGTCGCCGTAGGTCATGCAGAAGCAGCTGTCGTCCCAGAACGCGTTGACGTAACCGGTGTCGTAGTGGACCCGGCTCATCGCGCCGACGCCGTCGTTCTTGATGCCGCTGCGGCCGAAGGTGTTCTTGTAGAAGTCCCAGGTGACGGCGGCGCCGTACTGGGCGTCGACGGCGGCCGACTCCCGGTTGCTGGCCTGGCCGTTGCCCCAGGTGTCGGAGGACTTCGAGAACAGCGTGCCGTTGCCGGACGTGCCGTTCTTCATGTCGGTGGTGTACTGGCCGCCGCGGGTGGCGTCCTTGAGCGAGTAGGTCGAGCCGCTCTGGGTGGTGGTCAGCGGGACGTTGCCGACGAAGACGCCGGTGCCGCTGCCGCGCTTGATGCCGTCGGCCTTGCTGAGCACGGCACCGGTCTTGGCGTCGGTGACGACGTGCAGCTTGCTCGGGGTGCCGTCGGACTCGCGGCCGTCGATCACGGTCTCGTAGGCGAGCTTCGGGGTGCCGTCGGCGGCCCAGACGACCAGGCGGGGCGCGCCGTCGACGGAGCCCTGCTCGGCGGCGAGCGCGGCCTCCTGGGCCTTGGGCGCGGCCAGGGCGGGGGTGGTGTCCACGCCCGCGAGGCTGGCCTCGCTGGCCTTGGTCACGCTCTTGGTGGCACCGGACGCGTCCTGGTGGACAATCAGGTCACCGCCGAGGACGGGGAGTCCGGCGTAGGTGCGCTCGTAGCGCAGGTGGCGACCGCCGTTGGCGTCCTGGACGACGTCCTTGGTGACCAGCTGCTCCTTGCCGTCCAGACCGAGGGCCTGGGCGAGGGAGGCGGTCTGCTGGTTCGCAGAGGCGATCAGCGCGGCCCGGCTGGCCTGCTGGCTGGCGACGGCGGCCGGCGCGTCCGGGGCGGCCTGGGCGATCACCGGTATGCCGGTGACCAGCAGCGCGGTGGTGGCGGCCATGACAACGGCTGCCTTCCGGGCGTGAGCGTGACGTGACATGCGGACTCCTTATCCGACCGGCGTGCCGAGGGATCAACTCGGCGCGCCCGGTGGAGAGAACCTGGGCCGCGGGGTTGCGGCGCAGTGGGGGCCCCCGCCGGGTGCAACGGGGGTGCGGTTTCGGTGCTCACAAGTCGTGCAGGGGTTCGTTGCAGGTCGGGACGCGCTGCACCTGAACTTGGGCAGCTGCACCGGGAGGTGGGGCCCCCTCGTCTGCAGCCGGAGGAATCGTGGCAGCAAACGCGCCGTTAATGACAGATGCATGCCACCGATTGGCCGATTCATTACCGAAACCGTATGCACGACGGTTAGTCAGTTGTGTTACGGCATGACCAAGTCTTGAACACGGTTTTCATCCCGCCGGTAAAGTTCGATCACCACCGGAGGTGACTGACCAGCGCTCGGTCCCGGCGCCCGCCCCGGCGGACCGCGGGCAGCGCCGCGCCGGGGCGGCACGTCACACTTCCGGCCGTGCCACCGCCTGATTCCGGCCATTCCCCGGCCGGAACGGAACCGGGCCCCGCACCGCCTCGACGGCGGCACGGGGCCCGGGACTCGGACAACGACGGAATCAGCCCTGCACGAACACCGCCACGGTACGACCCGGCACGGTGAAGCTGCCGGTTGAGGCGTCGAAGCCGGACTGCTTCACCACCTGGTCCACCCCGCCCGCCTGGACCGGGTGCAGCGCCTGGCTCGTCCCCTTCAGGGCCACCAGGGTCTGCGTCTGCGCGGTGGGCGTGGCGTTGAAGACCACGGTGATGCCCTTCTCCGCGCCGGCCAGCCCGGTGCCGTCCAGGTGCAGGGTGATCACCCCGGGCGTCTCGCCGGGCGTGCCGGAGAGCGGGTACGACAGCCGCCGCTGGACGTCGGCCAGGGTGGGCAGCGAGAACAGCGGCGAGGACTGCTTGATCCGCAGGAGGTCCTGGTACTGCGCGGCCGTCGCCCGGATGTCGGCCGCGCCCACGGTCAACTTCGGGTTGGCCAGGAGGGATCGGGCGATCGGCCAGAGCTCCTGGTTGTCCTTCGCCATCGGCAGGCCGCGGCCCCAACCGTTGCCCTGAGCAGGGTTCCAGTGGATCGCGTTGAACCAGTCGCCCGAGTCGTAGGAGTTGGAGTCGAGCGACTTGGAGCGCAGCAGGTCGCTGCCGGCCTGGGCGAAGCCCGCGCCCTGGGTGAGCGCGGTCAGCGACAGCCCGAGCGCCTGCATCCGGGCCCGGTCGGCGGGCGCGGTGCCGGTGGGCAGCTTGTACGCGAGTGCGTCGAACAGGTCGGTGTTGTCGTGGGCGTCCACGTACTCCACCGCCTCGCCCGGCGCGGCCGCGTACCCGGTCGGGGAGCCGTTGTAGTCGACCTGGGCGCCGGTGACGGCCTTCCCCGAGCTGTCGGTGAAGGAGTAGCCGGCCAGGTTCCCGGTCAGCCCGACCTTCAGCTGGTCCATCTGGTGCAGCAGCCGGGCCTTCTGCTCCTGCGGACTGCCGTTCGCCGCCGAGCCGTTGGGGTCGGTGTACAGGCCCGAGGCGAAGCCCTGCTGGGGTGCGGAGCTCAGCATGAAGTTGCCGCCGCGGGCGGCGTCGCGGAGCCGGTCGTCGAAGGTGGCGATGCCGGTGCCGGCCATGTTGGCCTGGGTGGCCTGCACGAACCGGGCGTTGTTCGCGACGGTGCCGAAGTTCCAGCCCTCGCCGTAGAGGAAGACGTTCTTGCCGTCCACGCCGTCGGAGTCCGGTGTCATCTTCCGCAGCGCGGCCCGCACGTCCAGCATGGTGGACTTCGGGTCCAGGCCCATCAGGTCGAAGCGGAAGCCGTCGACCTGGTACTCCCGGGCCCACAGCGTCACCGAGTCGACCACCAGCCGGTTCATCATGGCGTGCTCGGGCGCGGTGTCGGCGCAGCAGCTGTCCGTCGTCACCTTGCCGTCGGCGTCCAGCCGCTGGTAGTAGCCGGGCACCACCTTGTCCAGCACCGAGTGCTCGGCCTGCCCGCTGGCGGCGGTGTGGTTGTAGACCACGTCGAGCACCACCCGCAGCCCGGCCGCGTGCATCGCCTGGACCATCTGCCGGAACTGCACGGTACGGGCGGTCCCTCCCCCGGGGTCGGCGGCGTACGAGCCCTCCGGCACGTTGTAGTGCAGCGGGTCGTAGCCCCAGTTGTACGCGTCGTCGGCGGCGACGGCCGCCACGCACTCCTGCTGCTTCGGGCCTTCCGGCGGAAGGGACTTGAGGTCGCAGGACGGCAGTTTCTGGTCCGCCCGGTTCTCGTGGATGGTGGCGATGTCGAAGGTCGGCAGCAGGTGCACGGTGGTGATCCCGGCCTTGGCGAGGTCCCGCAGGTGCTGCATCCCGGCCGAGTTCGACTCGGTGAACGCCAGGTAGGTGCCGCGCTCGGCGGCCGGGACGCTGGTGTCCTCCACCGAGAAGTCCCGGACGTGCAGTTCCTGGATCTGCTCCTTCCCGGGCGGGACGGCCGCCGGGCGGGGCTGGTCGTCCCAGCCCGCCGGCTTGAGCTCCTTGGCGTCCAGGTCGGCGACCAGGCTGCGCCTGGAGTCGGTGGACAGCGCCACCGAGTACGGGTCGGTGACGGTGTTGACCACCAGCTGCTGCACCGAGGGCGCCCAGACCTTCACCTGGTACAGGTAGTACTTTCCGTCCAACTCCCGCTTGTCGCGGACGACTTCCCACACGCCGGTCTCGTCGTCCAGCTTCAGCGGCAGCGTCCTCGGATTGCCCCCGGTGGCGCTGTCGAAGACCTGGACGGACACCTGCTGCGCGGTCGGCGCCCAGAGCGAGAGGGCGACCTTGCCGTCGTAGTAGGCCGGACCGAAGTCCACCTTCCCGGTGCGGCCGGCGTACAGGTCGTCCAGCACGCCCGGGGTCTGCACCCCGGTGGCGGCCAGCGCCGCTCCGCTGGGCAGGTGTTCGGTGAACAGCAGCTGGCTGCGCAGCGCGGCCGGGACGCGCGCGGTGTCCCGGGCGTCCACAGTGAAGGCCCGGTAGGCCGCCAGGTGCGGGTACTTGGCCTTCTGGGCGTCGGTCAGCCCGCCCGTGACGGGGCTGAGCCGGATCCACTTGCCGGGCCCGGTGAGCACGCCCTTGTCGGCGCGGATGCCGCCCTCGGGGTCGTAGACCAGCTGGGCGCTGGTGCCGCCGGCCAGGGCCTGGTCGGTGGCGCCGTAGTCGGCCGGGACGACGACGGTCCTCGCGTCGATCCACTGGGCCTTGGCACTGCTCGGGTCCAACTGGGAGGAGGCGGCTGGGTTCTGCGGCAGCAGGTAGCCCTCGCGGCCGCCGAGGATCCACACCTCCCTGCCGTTGACGGCGAAGTCCAGCGACTGGTCGGCGGGCAGGTCCTTGTCGTTGCCGTTGTGCAGGATGTAGCTGAGGCTGGTCGCCCCGGGGGCGAGCGGCACCTCGAAGACGGCGCCGAAGGCGTCGCGGCGCACCGGCATCAGCGGCTTGCCCCAGTCGGTGGGACCGGCCGCGCCGGTCCAGTCGTGCAGCCCCCAGCCGTCGTAGTTGCCGTCGGCCCGGTTGTAGTGGATGACGGCGGTGTTCGCCGGCGGGGTGCCGGCCGGGCCGGGGTTCGCGGTGCGGACGGTGGCGTCGCCCTGCTTCAGCCAGACCTCGCCGGTGGCGCCGACGTCGATGTGGCGGTCGGCGTCCACGTCCTTGACGCCGTTCCTCTCCACGATGAAGCCGACGTCCGAGGCGCCGGGCTTCAGCCGCACGTACGCGAAGGCGCCGTACGCGTCCCGCCCGGTGAAGGGGTGCCCGGCGGGCCACTGGGTGCCCTCGCCGTCGGCGAGGTCGCCCCAGGCGTAGAGGTTCCAGCCGTCGTAGTCGCCGTCCGGCCGGCTGTAGTGGACGACGGCGTACGGACGGGCGCCCGCGGTGGGCACCGGCTTGGGTGCGGGGGTGCCGGTGGTGAAGCTCGCGGTGGCGGAGCGCAGGTGGCCGCTGGAGTCCTGGACGACGGCCTTGTAGCGGACCACCGTGCCCGGGGCGACGGCGCCCAGGTCCTGGGTGACCGCGTACTTTCCGGTGTCGGCGGTGCCCAGCGTCCGCCAGGGCCCGTTGCCGATCTGTGCCGCGAAGCTGACCCGGTTGAAGCCGCCGTCCGTCGTGGCGCCGACCGTCACCGGGCCGGTGGACCCGTCGGCGGGCGGCTGTACCGAGAGCCGCGGCGCGGCCGCGACCGGGGCGAGCTTTCCGGCGGCCCTGAACACCACGGAGGACAGCGCCGGGACGGTGACGGTCACCTTGCGGTCGCCGCCGCTGGTGACCCGCTCCCCCGCCGACGGGTAGATCCGGTCGAAGCCCATGCCCGCCGAGAAGGTGTCCAGGGTGACGGTCTTCGCCTCGGTGGCGTTGTTGACCGCCACCAGGTACTCGACCTGCTGGCCCGCGTCGATCCGGGAGAAGGCGTACACGCCCGCGCCGTCGGCGGCGTAGCGCTCGATCTGCGCCCCGTCGGCCAGCGCCGGGTTGTCGCGGCGCAGCTCGGCCAGGCCCTCGATGCCCCGGTAGAGCTCGCCGCCCTGCCCGTACCGGTCTGCCGCGCCGGAGGGGCCGCCGAGCACCCGGTCGGTGTTGTACGAGGCGGTCCTGGAGGCGAACATGTCCTGCCGGGCGTCCTTGTCGCCGCCGGCGCCGGTGAAGCCCTGCTCGTCGCCGTAGTAGACGACGGGCTGGCCGCGGGTGAGGAACTGCAGCTCGGTGCCGAGCCGGTCCTTCTTCAGCAGGGTCGCGTCGTCGGCGCCCGGGTTGTCGGCGAGCAGGAACGAGCCGAAGCGGCCCATGTCGTGGTTGCCGAGGAAGGTCGGCAGCTCGTACGCGTCGGTGTCGGCGCTGGTGTAGCGGTAGTCCTGGCCGTAGACGTCGGCGAGGTTCTTCGCCGAGCCGCCCTGGGAGACGTAGGAGCGGGCCGCGCCCTGGAACGGGAAGTCCAGCGCGGCCTGCAGCTTGCCCTTGGTGACGTAGGGCGAGGTGACGGCCGGGTCCCCGGAGTACACCTCGCCGAACATGAAGAACTTCTTGTTGCCCTGCTCGGCGGCGAAGTCCTTGAGGGCGGGGGCCCACTGCTGCCAGAAGGCCATGTCGACGTGCTTGACGGTGTCGATCCGGAAGCCGTCCACGCCGGTGTCCTTGACCCACTGCTGGTAGACCTGCTCGAAGCCCTTGACCACCCGGGGGTTCTGGGTGTCGAGGTCGTCCAGGCCGTTGAAGTCGCCCTCGGTGGCGGACTCGCCGACGAAGGTCGAGTCGCCCCGGTTGTGGTACAGCGCCGGGTCGTTGAGCCAGGACGGGTTCTTGGCCTTGGCGTCGGCCGGCGTGCGGAACACCGGGGTGTAGGGGAAGGAGTCCTTGGTGGTCCTCGGCCAGGGGGCCCCGGCGTCGGCGAGCGCGGTCTCGTCGACCGGGTTGCCGTCCGCGTCGAGCGTCGGGTACGCGCCGGTCGAGCGGTAGCCGTGCTGCTGCTCGGCGTCGTCGATGACGTCGGCGGTGTGGTTGGTGATGACGTCGAAGAAGACCTTGATGCCGCGCGCGTGCGCCTTGGCTATCAGCTCCTTGAGCTGCTCGTTGGTGCCGAAGTGCGGGTCGACCTGGGTGAAGTCGGTGATCCAGTACCCGTGGTACCCGGCCGAGGCGTCGGCGCCGCTGCCCTGCACCGGCTTGTTCCTGAAGATCGGGGCCATCCAGATCGCGGTGGTGCCGAGGTTCTGGATGTAGTCGAGCTTCTGGATCAGGCCGGCCAGGTCGCCGCCGTGGTAGAAGCCCTTGTCGCTCGGGTCGAAGCCGTTGTCCAGCCGCCCGCCGGTGATGCCTCCGGTGTCGTTGGCGGTGTCGCCGTTGGCGAAGCGGTCGGGCAGGACGAAGTAGAACTGCTCGCGGGTGAGGTCGTGCCGCCCGGCGGTCGCCGCCAGCGCGGTGTCGGAGGGCGGGGGCGGCGGGGCGGCGGCGAGCGCCGCGGGGGCGCTGCCGAGCGTCGCTGCGGTCAGCGCGGCGGCCAGCAGCACGGCCGTGCGGCCCGGTCTGGGGCGGGGACCGCGGCGTGATCGGGGGCGGAGCGGCGTATCGGCCACTGAGGGGCTCCCTTAGGGGAAGGGGCGATCGATTGCCCTGGAAGCTAGCGGCCTGCAATATGTTTCAGCAAGATGCAGAAACTGTTTCGTGCCGGAAAAATCCAGGCCGGCGGCCCTCCCGGCGACCCCGGTTACGTCCCAATGGCGTACGGCGTGACAATGGGACGTATGTCCGCCCCTCCGGTAAGCACCAGATCCCACCTCACCCCCTACCCCGGTGGGATCCGCCCCCTACCCCTGGAGGGGGACAACCGGTGAAGAATCCACTTCGGGAGGATGAGCAGACGGCTACGAGCGGTCTGGCAGACTTCTCGTCCATGGGGGAACCGACCGAGATCCAGCGAGGCGACGCCGCACGCGCCGACGCGGCCCACGACGGCGGTTCCGAGGCAGCCCGGGCCGGCACGGCCCGGCAGCCCGAAGGAGCCACCCGTGCCGCCCAGTCCCGTACCGCGGCCCTGCGCAACCGCGTCCGCGACCAGCGCCGCTCACCGGCCCGGCCGCGGATCTGGTTCGAGCTGGCCCTGATCGGGATCAGCTACTGGCTCTACTCGATCGTGCGCAACGCCGTCCCCGAGCAGGAGGCGGTGGCACAGCGCAACGCGCGCTGGATCTGGGACCTGGAGCACCACCTCGGCATCGCCGTCGAGCACTCGATCAACCACGCCGTGGACAGCGTCGGGTGGCTCATCACCGGGATGAACTACTACTACGCGACGCTGCACTTCATCATCACCATCGGCGTGCTGGTCTGGCTCTACCGCAGCCACCCGGGCCGCTACGTCTCGGCCCGCACGGTGCTGTTCGTCACCACCGGGATCGCCCTGGTCGGCTTCTACTTCTTCCCGCTGGCCCCGCCCCGGCTGATGACCGGCGGCGGCTTCATCGACACCGTCCAGGCCCACCACACCTGGGGCTCCTTCGCCTCGGGGCCGGCCGCGCACGTCTCCAACCTGTACGCGGCGATGCCCTCGATGCACATCGGCTGGTCGATGTGGTGCGGGCTGGCGATCTTCTTCCTGGCCCGCCGGACCTGGGTCCGGGTGCTCGGCCTGATGTACCCGCTGGCCACCCTGACGGTCATCATCTCGACCGCCAACCACTTCTGGATGGACGCCGTCGGCGGCGAGATCTGCCTCACGGTTGGCTTCCTCACCGCCCGCTGGCTCTACCACGAGTGGGTCTACAAGCTGCCGCAGGTGCCCGCCCGGGAGACGACCGACCGGCCGGTCACCGTCCCCGAGCAGTGGAGCGAACCGACGGCCAGCAGCGCCCGGCGCTGACCGACGCGAGGACGAAGCGGAAAGGGGCCCCCGAGGGGCCCCTTTCCGCATGGTGCGGGCCCTCAGCCGGCCCCGTAGAACAGCCGGTCCACCACCGCGCGGGCCCGCCGGGTGGTGCGCCGGTAGTCGTCCACCAGCTCCCCGCTGTGCCCGACGCCGTACCCGAGGTAGCGGGCCACCCCGCTCAGCTCCCGGGCGTCCCCCGGGAAGCTGTCCCCCGGCCGCCCGCGCACCAGCATCACCGCCGAGCGCACCCTGGAGGCCAGCACCCAGGCCGCCTCCAGCACCTCCGCGTCGGCCGGCTCCACCAGCCCGGCGTCGGCGGCCGCCGCCAGCGCGGCCCTGGTCCGGGTGGTGCGCAGGGCCGGCACCTCGTGCCCGTGCCGGAGCTGGAGCAGCTGCACCGTCCACTCGACGTCCGCCAGCCCGCCCCGGCCGATCTTGGTGTGGGTGGTCGGGTCGGCGCCGCGCGGCAGCCGCTCCGCCTCGATCCGCGCCTTGATCCGGCGGATCTCCACCAGGTCCCGCTCCGGAACCCCGGCGCCCGGGTAGCGCAGCGGGTCGATCAGCTGCCGGAACCGGGCGCCCAGCTCCTCGTCCCCGGCCACCGGTTCGGCCCGCAGCAGCGCCTGGCTTTCCCAGGCGTGCGACCAGCGCCGGTAGTACGCCGCGTACGAGGCCAGGGTGCGCACCAGCGGGCCGCTGCGGCCCTCCGGCCGCAGGTCGGCGTCGACCAGCAGCGGCGGCTCGGTGGACGGCGCGGCCAGCAGGGTGCGCAGCTCGTTGCAGACCGCCTGGGCCGCCCGGGCCGCCTCCTGCTCCAGCGAGCCGAGCACCGGCTCGTGGACGAAGAGCACGTCGGCGTCCGAGCCGTAGCCCAGCTCGTGGCCGCCGAAGCGGCCCATCGCGATCACCGCGATCCGGGTCGGCAGATCCCCGTGCTCGGCCTCCCAGCCGGCCGTGCAGGCGCGGAGCGCGCCCTGCAGGGTGGCGGCGGTGAGCGCGGTCAGCGCCTCCCCCGCGGTGTCCAGCGCCTCGGCCGGGTCCTCGCCGAGCCGGCCGAGCACGTCCGCGGCGGCGGTGCGGAACAGCTCCCGGCGGCGCACCGAGCGGGCGGCGGCCACAGCGGCGGCGGTGGACCCGGCCCGGCCGACGGCGGCCAGCACCTCCGACTGCAGCGCCGCCCGGCCGCGCGGCACCAGGCCCTGCGGGTCGCCCAGCATGGCCACCGCCTCGGGGGCGCGCAGCAGCAGGTCGGGGGCGAGTCGGCCGGCCGACAGCACCCGGGCCAACTGCTCGGCGGCGGCGCTCTCGTCCCGCAGCAGCCGCAGGTACCAGGGGGTGCGGCCGAGCGCGTCGGAGACCTGGCGGAAGTTGAGCAGCCCGGCGTCCGGGTCGGCGGACTCGGCGAACCAGCCGAGCAGCACGGGCAGCAGGGTGCGCTGGATCGCGGCCTTGCGGCTCACCCCGGAGGCGAGCGCGCTGATGTGCCGCAGGGCGGCGGCCGGGTCCGCGTAGCCGAGCGCCTCCAGCCGGGCCCGGGCCGCGTCCGGGGTCAACCCGGCGGCGCCGGGCGGAAGTTCGGCGACGGCGTCGAGCAGCGGGCGGTAGAACAGCTTCTCGTGCAGCCGCCGGACCTCCACCGCGTGCCGCTTCCACTCCCGCTGCAGCGCGGCCACCGGGTCGGAACGGGTGTCGTCGTTGATCAGCGCGGCGAGCGAACGGGCGAGGCGGCGCTGGTCCTCCTCGGCGGTGGGCATCAGGTGGGTGCGGCGCAGCCGGTGCAGCTGGATGCGGTGCTCCAGCGAGCGCAGGAAGCGGTACGCGGCGTCCAGCGAGGCGGCGTCCGCCCGGCCCACGTACCCGCCGCGGGAGAGCGCGGCCAGCGCCTCCAGGGTGTTCCCGCTGCGCAGCGCCGGGTCGGTGCGGCCGTGCACCAGCTGGAGCAGCTGGACGGAGAACTCGACGTCGCGCAGGCCGCCCGGGCCCAGCTTGAGCTGGCGGTCCAGTTCGGGGGCCGGGATGGAGTCGACCACCCGGCGGCGCATCTGCTGCACGTCGGCGACGAAGTTCTCCCGGGCGGCGGCCTGCCAGACCATCGGGGCGAGCGCCTCGACGTACGCGGCGCCGAGTTCGGCGTCCCCGGCGACCGGGCGGGCCTTGAGCAGCGCCTGGAACTCCCAGGTCTTCGCCCAGCGCTGGTAGTAGGCGAGGTGGCTGGCCAGGGTGCGCACCAGCGGGCCGTTGCGGCCCTCGGGGCGCAGATTGGCGTCCACCGGCCAGATGGTGCCCTCGCCGGTGGTGTCCGAGCAGAGCCGGGTGAGCGCGGCGGCCAGCCGGGTGGCGGCCTTGACCGCTTCGTGCTCCTCCACGCCCTCGCGCGGCTCGGCGACGAAGATGACGTCCACGTCCGAGACGTAGTTGAGTTCGCGGCCGCCGCACTTGCCCATGCCGATCACCGCGAGCCGGCAGGCCGCGGCGGCCTCCGGGTCCTGCTCCGCGGCGAGGTCCAGGGCGGTCTGCAGGGTGGCGCCGGCCAGGTCGGCCAGCTCGGCGGCGGTCTGGGCGAGGTCGGTGGTGCCGGTGAGGTCGCGGGCGGCGATGGCCAGCAGGCAGCGGCGGTAGGCGACCCGCAACGCGTTCGCCGGGCTGAGGGCGTCCTCCTTGACGCCGTCGGCGAGGGCGCGGCGGAAGTCCTCCGGGCCGGGGTGCATGTCGCGCAGTTCGAAGGTGACCAGCGCGTGCCAGTCGTGGGGGTGCCGGGCCAGGTGGTCGCCGAGCGCGGTGGAGACGCCGAGCACCCCGAGCAGCCGGTCGCGCAGCGGCTTGGAAGTGGTGAGGGTGTCGCGCAGGGTGTGCCGCTCGGATTCGTCGGCGGCCTCCAGCAGCCGGGCCAGGCCCAGCAGCGCGAGGTCGGGGTCGGCGGTGGCGCCGAGCGCGTCCAGCAGCACCGGGTCGTCGGCCAGGCCCTCCAGGCCGGGCCCGTCCAGTAGCCGCACGGCCTTGGCGGGGTCGGTGAACCCCCGCCGAACCAGCCTGATCTCGGGCCGGCTGACCCGGCTCCCGGCCCGCTGCTCCTCCACCGCCATCGCTCTCCCGGAACGCCCAGTGGCCCACGCGGTCACGCGGCCCTGAACCTACCTTCCCAGGAGCTGGTCCGCCCGCGCCACGGGGCCCGCGGCGCGGGCGGTCGTTCCGGCGTCACGCCCGTTCCGGCATCCGGTTCACCAGGTGCCAGAGCAGGGCCGACAGCAGCACCGAACCGGTCGCGGCGGCGCCCGTCAGGAACAGGTACTCCCGGGCGAGCACGCGGCCGGAGAGCGCGCCGACGAGCCCCGCGCCCGCACCCGTCAGGGCGAGTACGAACCGTCTTCGTTCCGACATCCGGGTGATCTCCCTCCGGCGGCCCTGGCGGCCCGTCCAGGAGATCAGATGTCGGCCCAGGACCCATTCCCGGAACATCACCCAGAGGGAGACGACGGTGCCCATGGTACCCACGACGAGATATGCCGGATAACAGGTGAGAGTTCGCCGGATCCCGATTTGCAGGGCGGCCGTCCCGAAAGTCAGCGCCACCATCATCAGGAACCACAGACCCATCCACCGGAATGCATCGAAATGGGTGAATCTGGTGGCCAGCTGATAAAGCAGCGAGAGGTATCCGGAAGCCATCAGGACGCTGTCCACGAGCATCGCGCCGAATACCCGGGTAAAGCCCCAGCTGTGGAGGAACAGACTGCGGTGCTTGTACAGCGCCTGCGCCCAGCCGGCCGCCCACCGGTGGGTCTGCGCCCAGTAGACGGACCAGCTGCCGGGGTCCCGGACGCACACGTACGCGCCGGGCACGAAGCCCGCCTTGTGTCCGGCGCGGTTCATCTTGAGCGCCAGCTCGACGTCCTCGCAGAGGCTGTCGGCGGACCAGCCGCCGACCGCCCGGACCGACTCCGTGCGGTACACGCCCGCACAGCCGGAGAGCACGGCGACCCAGCCGTGCCACGACTCGACCGTCCGGGACATCCGGTGGGCCGCGGCCCACTCGATCACACGCGAACGCTGGAACACGCCCTTCACGCTGTGCGGCGTGACCGACATGCAGACGCCGCCGTAGCCCTTGGCGCGCATCCGCTCCAGGCACATCTCCAGCGCCCGGTCCGAGGCGAAGTAGCCGTCCGCGTCGAGCAGGGCGACGAATTCGGTGGTCACCTCCGCGAGTGCGAGGTTGAGCGACTCCGGCTTGCTCCTGCAGTCGACCTCCAGCACCTCGGCGCCGCACCGCCGGGCGATCGCCGCCGTGCCGTCCGTGCAGGAGTCCGCGAGGACCAGCACGGTGCGCGGCCGTACCGTCTGGCCGAAGGCGGACTTCACCGCGTCAGCGATGAAGTCCGCCTCGTTGTGTGCCGGGATCAGCACGGTCAGTGATTCGGTCACCGCCGGGCGAGCCACTTCACGGCCGCGCCGATCGCGGCGGCGGCGCCGCCGGTCGCCAGGAGCGCCAGCGAAGCGACGCCGGTGTGAGCGAGTCCGTACATAACTGTTCCTCACTGACTGGTCAGAATTGCCGATCGGTGAATTCATGCGGAATTCGAAGGAATTCCCTGACATCGGGCCACCGCCATAACCCGCTTTTCTTCTATCACGACCGGAGTCCTTAACACGCCATTCCGGGCCCCGCCGGTCGATGCGTCCACCCTGAATTCATCCGGTCGGCTCCGCCCGTGGCGCGGCCGGACGGCCCGGCGTGGATCGTGGACGGCATGGCTATCCGATTGCTGGTGGCGCTGGCGATGGCGGCGACGACCGCCGCGACGTCGGCCGCCGTCCCCGCCCCCGCCCCCGCCGCGGCCGCGGCTCCGCGGACGCAGCGCACCACCGTCCTGCTGGACCGGTTCGACACCCTGGACCTGGGACCGGGCCGGCGGTGGGGCTGGCAGACCGCCGCGTACGCCGACTGCACCTACAACCCCAACAGTTGGAAACTCGACCGGCTGACCACCGACGCGTTGAGCACGGCCGACGGGCACCTGACCGTCACCGCCCAGCACCGCGCGGACGGGAACTGGAACACCGGGCTGCTGACCACCGGCGACTCCTGTGACTCCGGCGGCAGCGGGTTCCAGCTCCGCACCGGCGACCTGGTGGTGGTGCACGTCCGGCTCCCCGCCGCGGGCACCGCCGCCTGGCCCTGCCTGTGGACCTGGCGGGACGGCGGCAACGAACTCGACCTCTTCGAGTGGTACGCCGACCACCCGGACCGGATCGAGTTCGTCAACCACGTGCGGGAGAACGGCACCGTCTACTACGGCCCGGACATCGGCCCCGAGCGGTGGGTGTACGTGGCCGTCAGGCTCGGCACCGACAACGACACCTGGTACGTCGGATCCTCCCGGGACCAGCTGAACCCGGTGTGGTCCGACGGGACGGGCGTCGGGCCGGACTTCTCCGCCTACCTGATCCTCAGCCTCTCGATCGGCGACGGGACGTTCCACGCCCCGCCGACCCGCACCGACCCGGTCACCATGGAGGTCGACCTGCTGAGCGTCGAACGACCCTAGGGACCCCGACCGCACGGTCCGGACGGGCCCCGCTCAGCGCAGCTCCGCCGGCGGCACCCGCCCGGGCGTCATCGCCTCTTCCCGGACCAGGCTCCCCCAGACCACCAGCCGGTACAGCGAGGTGTACTCCGGCGTGCAGGTCGTCAGCGTGATGTAGCGCCCCGGCGAACGGTACGGCGAACCGGTGGGAACGGGCGCGATCACGCCCACGTCGTCCGGGGAGGTCTCCGGCAGCACGCCGTCGACCCGGTAGACGTACCAGCGGTCCCTGGTCTCGACCACCACGGGGGCGCCCGGGCCGACCTGGTCCAGGTCGTGGAACTTGGCGCCGTGGCCGTCGCGATGTGCCGCGAGGGCGAAGTTGCCCTCGCCCTCCCACGGCGGAACCGAGCGGTACGGCACGGTGTACGCGCCGGCCACGCCATCCGCCAGGGTCGCCTCGTCCGTACCGGACCTGATCAGCACCTCGTAGTCCCGGCCCATCGCGGGTACGTGCAGGAAGCCGAGGTCGCCCCGGCCGAGCCCGGCCACCGGGGAGTCCGCGTCCGCCGCGGGCGGCGCGGCGGCCGACCAGCTGTCGCGCAGCCGCCCGGCGGCCCGGTCCGCCGCCCGGTCCGACACCACGTTGCTCCACCAGAGCACGTACACCGCGAAGAGGAGCACCAGGAGACCGAAGGTCAACAGCCCGTCCCCGGTCCACCGGGCCACCGCCCGCACCACCACGCCCCGTTGCCGCGCCATCCCGGGCTCCCGTCGCCGCCACCGAACCGGCCGCCACTTCAGCGCCCCGCCCCACCCGACCGCAAGCGGACACACTCCGGGGCGACGCCCGTCCCCCGGACGCAGTAACGCCGGGGCCGCCACCGGGGGTCGCCGCCGGGAACGCGCGGAGGCCCGCCCGACGGCCGTCGCCGGGCGGGCCTCCTGCGGCAGCCCCTCAGAGCACCTGGAGGTTCTTGCGCAGCTCGAACGGCGTCACCTCGGAGCGGTACTCCTCCCACTCCTGGCGCTTGTTGCGCAGGAAGAAGTCGAAGACGTGCTCGCCCAGGGTCTCGGCGACCAGTTCGCTGCGCTGCATCAGGTCGATGGCCTCGCCGAGGTTCTGCGGCATCGGCTGGATGCCGAGGGCGCGGCGCTCGGAGTCGGTCAGGGCCCACACGTCGTCGTCGGCGCCGGGCGGGAGCTCGTAGCCCTCCTCGATGCCCTTGAGGCCGGCCGCGAGGGTGACGGCGTAGGCGAGGTACGGGTTGCAGCCGGTGTCCAGGGAGCGGACCTCGATCCGGGTGGAGCCCTGCTTGCCCGGCTTGTACATCGGCACCCGGATCAGCGCGGAGCGGTTGTTGTGGCCCCAGCAGATGTAGGAGGGGGCCTCGCCGCCGGCGCCGGCGGTGCGCTGGGAGCCGCCCCAGATGCGCTTGTAGGAGTTCACCCACTGGTTGGTGACGGCGGCCGTCTCGGCGGCGTGCCGCAGCAGGCCGGCGATGAACGATCTGCCGACCTTGGAGAGCTGGTACTCGGCGCCGGACTCGTGGAAGGCGTTGCGGTCGCCCTCGAACAGCGAGACGTGGGTGTGCATGCCGCTGCCGGGGTGCTCGGAGAAGGGCTTGGGCATGAAGCTCGCGTGCACGCCCTGCTCCAGCGCGACCTCCTTCATGACCAGCCGGAAGGTCATGATGTTGTCGGCGGTGGACAGCGCGTCGGCGTAGCGCAGGTCGATCTCCTGCTGGCCGGGGGCACCCTCGTGGTGCGAGAACTCGACCGAGATGCCCATCGACTCCAGCATGGTGATCGCCTGGCGGCGGAAGTCGTGGCCCACCCCGCGCGGGGTGTGGTCGAAGTAGCCGGACTGGTCGGCGGGGATCGGCGCGGTGCCGTCACCGGGCAGGTTCTTCAGCAGGAAGAACTCGATCTCGGGGTGGGTGTAGAAGGTGAAGCCCAGGTCGGAGGCCTTCTCCAGGGTGCGCTTGAGCACGAACCTGGGGTCGGCGTAGGAGGGCGAGCCGTCCGGCATCAGGATGTCGCAGAACATCCGCGCGGTGCCCGGGGTCTCGGAGCGCCACGGCAGGATCTGGAAGGTGGTCGGATCCGGCTTGGCGATCATGTCGGACTCGTACACCCGGGCGAACCCCTCGATCGCCGAGCCGTCGAACCCTATGCCCTCCTCGAAGGCCTGCTCCAACTCGGCCGGCGCCACCGCGACCGACTTCAGGAACCCGAGGACATCGGTGAACCACAGCCGGACGAACCGGATGTCACGCTCTTCGAGCGTGCGAAGCACGAACTGCTGCTGCTTGCCCATGGGGACAGTCTCACCTCTGCTCTTTACGCTCGTGTTACGCCCCGAAGGCCCCCGAGAGACCCCGCGGAGCGGCTGCCCCCATCATGGCCGATCACCGGCCTCCGCGGCAGGGCCGACCCCTCACGGGCTCGCCCCCGCAGCACATTGCGTCAGTTAGACGATTACACTTCGAGGCATGCCCAATCTCCGTGTCGCCCTGTGCCAGATCGACCCCTGGGTCGGTGACCTCACCCGCAACGGCGACGAGGTGGTGCGCTGGACGAAGCAGGCCGTGGAGGCCGGCGCCCAGCTGGTCGCGTTCCCCGAGATGGTCCTGACCGGGTACCCGGTCGAGGACCTCGCGCTGCGCCGCTCCTTCGTCGAGGCCTCGCGCGGCGCCCTGGTCGAGCTGGCGGGCCGGCTGGCCGACGACGGCCTGGGCGGGGTGCCCGTGGTGGTCGGCTACCTCGGGCGCTCCGAGCACGCCTCGCCGCGCTTCGGCCGGCCCGCCGGGTCACCGCAGAACTGCGCCGCGGTGCTGTACCGGGGCGAGGTGGTCACCCGCTTCGCCAAGCACCACCTGCCCAACTACGGCGTCTTCGACGAGTTCCGCTGGTTCGTCCCGGGCGACCAGCTGCCCGTGCTGCGGCTGCACGGGGTGGACGTCGCGCTGGCGATCTGCGAGGACATCTGGCAGGACGGCGGCCGGGTCACCGCCGCCCGGGAGGCCGGGGCCGGGCTGCTGCTGGTGGTCAACGGCTCGCCGTACGAGCGGAACAAGGACGACCTGCGGCTCGAGCTGGTGCGCCGCCGAGCGGTCGAGGCGGGCTGCGCCCTGGCGTACGTCAACATGGTCGGCGGCCAGGACGAGCTGGTCTTCGACGGTGACTCGATCGTGGTCGACGCGGACGGCCGGGTCCTGGCCCGCTCCCCGCAGTTCGAGGAGCACCTGCTGGTGCTGGACCTCGACCTGCCGGCCGCGAGCAGCGACCACACCGACGGCCTGTTGCTGAGCGACGGACTGCACCTGGTCCGCACCGAGCTGGGTGACGAGCCGTCGCCCGCCCCCGCGGACAGGCTCACCGCCGGGATCGCGCCGCGGCTGTCCGACGAGGCCGAGATCTGGGCCGCGCTGGTCTCCGGCACCCGGGCGTACGTGGTCAAGAACGGCTTCGAATCCGTGCTCATCGGCCTCTCCGGCGGCATCGACTCGGCGCTGGTGGCCGCGATCGCGGTGGACGCGATCGGCGCCGGGAACGTGCACTGCGTCTCGATGCCGAGCCGCTACTCCTCCCAGCACTCCCGAGACGACGCGGCCGAACTGGCCCGCCGCACCGGGCTGCACTTCCGGACCGTCTCCATCGCCCCGATGTTCGACGCCTACCTGGGCGCCACCGAACTGACCGGGCTGGCCGAGGAGAACCTGCAGTCCCGGCTGCGCGGCACCCTGCTGATGGCGATCTCCAACCAGGAGGGGCACATCGTGCTCGCGCCCGGCAACAAGAGCGAGCTGGCGGTCGGCTACTCGACCCTGTACGGCGACTCGGTGGGCGCGTTCGGCCCGATCAAGGACGTCTACAAGTCGCTCGTCTTCCGCCTCGCCCGCTGGCGCAACGAGGAGGCCGAGCGGCGCGGCGAGGTGCCGCCGATCCCGGAGAACACCATCACCAAGCCGCCGTCCGCCGAGCTGCGGCCGGACCAGGTGGACACCGACTCGCTGCCGGACTACGACCTGCTGGACAGCGTGCTGGACCGCTACATCGAGGGCGACGAGGGCCGGGACGCGATCGTCGCGGCCGGTTTCGACCCGGCGGTGGTGGACCGGGTGGTCCGGCTGGTCGACACCGCCGAGTACAAGCGGCGCCAGTACCCGCCGGGCCCGAAGATCTCGGTCAAGAACTTCGGCCGGGACCGCCGCCTGCCGATCACCAACCGCTGGCGGCGCGGCTAGGAGCGTGTCTCAGTAACGGGGCACCCGCCTGAGTCTCGTGATCTTTCGTGCGGGATGATCCTGATATGCGTGGTGAGGATGGGCTGTTCGAGATCGAGCCGGTCGAGGTGAAGCGGACGCCGGGTCGTCCGGCAGCGGTGGACAAGACGTTCCGGACGTTCGATCCGCATCAGGTCCTGCTGCTGCCGCCGTCTCTGGACGACTGGCTGCCCGAGGGCCACCTCGCCCGGTTCGTGGCGGACCTGGTCGACGAGGTACTCGACCTCTCCCCGATCCTGGCCGACTACACCGAGAAGCGGGGCTACCCGCCGTATGACCCCAGGCTGATGGTGCGCCTGCTGATCTACGGCTACACCACCGGCGTCCGCTCCTCGCGGGCGATCGAACGCAAGTGCTCCGACGACGTCGCGTTCCGGTTCCTGGCCGCCGACCAGACCCCGGACTTCCGCTCGATCGCCCGGTTCCGCCGCCGCCACCTCGATGCCCTGGCCGACCTGTTCACCCAGTCGCTGCACCTCGCGACCAAGCTCGGCATGGTCAAGATGGGCCGCGTAGCCCTGGATGGCACCAAGCTCGAAGCGAACGCCTCCAAGCACAAGGCGATGAGCTACGGCCGCCTCATCGACAAGGAAGAGCAGGTCGAGGCCGAGATCGCCGCGCTGGAGGCGAAGGCCGCAGCCCTGCTCGCCGACGCCGAGGCCACCGACGAAGCCGAGGACGCCACCTTCGGCGTCGACGGCAAGGACATGGACCTGCCCGCCGAACTCGACCGGCGCGAGAAGCGCCTCGCCAGGCTGCAGGCCGCCCGCGCCCAGATCGAGGCCGAGGCCGCCGACAAGGCCCGCCGCCACGCCGAGGACAAGGAACGCCGCCGCCGGCAGCGCACCGGCACCAACGACCAGCAGGCCGTCATCGACGCCGGCGAGGCCGCCGCCGCCAAGGCCCGGCCGAAACCGAAGGCCCAGGCCAACTTCACCGACCCCGACTCTCGGATCATGAAGAACAGCGACGGCGCCTACATCCAGGCCTACAACGCCCAGGCCGTCGTGGACGAGGCCCTCCAGGTCATCACCGCCGCCGACGTGATGACCAACGCCTCCGACGCGCTGAACTACACCACGATGCTCGACCAGTCCGCGCAGAACACCGGCCGCCACCCCAAGCAGGCCCTCGTCGACGCCGGCTACTGCTCCGAGACCAACCTCGAAGCCGCACGGGAGCGCCAACTGGCCTGCGGCACCGACACGTTCATGGCCACCGGCCGGCTCGGCCACGACGAACAGGTCCAACCCGCACCACGCGGACGCATCCCCAAGGACGCGACCCTGAAGGAGCGCATGGCCCGCAAGCTGCGGACCAAGCCCGGCCGGAAGGCCTACAGCCGCCGCAAGGCCATCGTCGAACCCGTCTTCGGACAGATCACGACCTGCCAGAACGGCCGCCAGCTCCTCCTGCGCGGCGAGGACGGCGCCCGCGGCGAGTGGCGCCTGCTCGCCGCCTGCCACAACCTCCGCAAGATCTTCCGCCACGCCGGGACGGCAGGGATCGCCGCTCTGGCCGGCTGACCAGCCGGGCCTCCCCGGCCGCGTCACGAGCCCTGACAGCCGGACACCCGGCGGGCAGGCCCCCGCCACAGCCCCACACAGGCCCCGGCGGAGCCGCCGCCCCGCCGGTCACGCGAGCGGAGCCGCTTGCTCGTTACTGACCCACGCTCCTAGGGGTCGTCCGGCCGGAACGACGGCTCACGTTCCCCGGCGCACGCACCGTGGTGCGTGCCATCACACCTCCGGCAGCGCCGTGCCCGGGCGCGTCGTGCTGCCTTCGGCGCCACATTCCCGGTCGCCCCGCCGGATCTTGACGAGGAGTCACGGCGGACGGTGCCGAAGAACTTCTGGATGTGGGATCGACCACCCGGTCCTTCACGTGATTCCCGCAGGTTTGGTCAGCCGGCCGTCGACCGGCGGGATCCGGACACCCCCGGCCGACATCCGGCTCCCCTCCCCCGGTTCCGAAGTCGCCAATCACCGGCGGCCGGATTTGTCCGACGTTACCCCGGTCACATGCGCGGAGAGCGAGATCGTCCCGTGATCTAGCGTCGTTCGTGCGGCGAAAAACCGCCCTTGGGCGGAAAGTAAGAATCGGGTTAGGTTCTCCTCAGCCCGGGTCGCGAACGAACCGAGCCACCCGGGCGGCGGGGCGGGTGACCGGCGGCCGCCGCGGGCGGGCCCGGATCGTGAACCCCGGCCGGCCGCGTGTGTGGCGGCCCGGAAGCCGCCCGGCCGTGCCTTCCTCACACGCGACAACGAACACGTACACCTACCCGACCGCCACCCACCGGAGGACTTCGCATGGCTGCTTTCCCCGGCCGGCCAGAGGCCTCACGCCAGTTCACGGGCGTGGCCGCACCGGCCCGTGCCGCGGCCGCCCGATCGGCCGACGGCTCCAGGACAGCCCGGGCCGTCCCGGCCCCCGCGGCACGGCCCACCCCGCAGCGACCCCGGCCCGGCCGCTCCACGGCCCGGTCCCGGCCCGCACACCCTCCGGGCCCCACTCCGAAGAATCGGTTCTCTTGGGCCCGCCACCGGGCCCGGGGCGTCCACCGCACCGCCCGCCGCGGCCAGCCCGGATCGCTCCACTCATCGGTCACTCGCGCCTGTCGCCATCGGGGGTCAACCGTGTCAGTCGGCAACAACCATCCGTCGGTTCTCGTCGTCGAGGACAACGTCCTGCTGCGCACGGGCCTGCAGGCCCTGCTGTCGGCCGAGCCCGACCTCGTCCTCCGCGCCGCCGTCGGCGGCGTGGACGAAGCACTCGCCGTCATGGCCGGGCACCCCGTGGACGTCGTGGTGTACGGAGCGGGCGAGTCGGTGGCCGACACCGAGCGGGGCCTCGAGCGCCTGCTCGACCGGGGCACCCGGGTGGTCGTACTGAGCCGGCGGGACCACCCCGGCGAGATGGAGACGTACCTCAGCAGCGGTGTGCACGCCTACCTGGCCGAGGACGCGGCCGGGGAGTGCCTCGGCTTGGTGATCCGGGGCCTGACCTCGGACCGGGAGCGGGTCTACATCATGGCCTCGCGCTCCGGCCTCGACTGGATGGCCGGCCAGCGCGGCAACCGCCTGTCCGGACGCGAGCGGGAGGTCATGGGCCTGGTCGCGAACGGGCTGAGCAACTCGGCCATCGCGGGCCGGCTCTGCATCTCGCCCGGCACCGTCAAGCGCCATCTCCGGAACGTGTTCGTCAAGCTCAACGCCGTCTCCCGGATCGACGCCGTGAACAAGGCCCGGGCCGCTTCCATGCTGGTCCCGGCCGGCCGGGCCTGAGCCCCGCGGACCGGTCCGGCGCGGATCCGTCCGCGGTGACCGGTCCGGCGCGGACCCCTGCGGGGACGACGGCCCCGGCAGGGAGCGGAGCAGGGCTCGGCCGGGACGGGCCTCAGGCCGAACGGGCCCGCAGGCCCTGCTCCATCGCCCGCGCGGCAAGCGCCTGGAACTCCTGCCGAGTGGGCGACGTGCCGCTGAGCAGGTCGTTGTGCAGCTCCTGCAGCGGTCGGGAGGGGGCGATGCCGAGGTCCTCGTCGAGTCGGCGGTAGAGCACGCGGTAGACGTGCAGGGCCTCGCTCCGCCGCCCGGCGGCGTCCAGGGCGAGCATGAGCTGCTCGTGGTACCACTCGTTCATCGGCTGGTGCAGGGTCAACAGTCTCAGTTCGGGGATGAGTTCCCGGTGTCGCCCGAGCTGCCGGTCGGCCAGGATGCGGTGCTCCAGGGCGCGCAGGCGCATCTCCTCCAGGACGGCGACGTGACCGGCGAGCGGAGCACCCACCGGGATGTCCGCCAGGGCGGTGCCCCGCCACAGGTCCAGCGCCTGCCGCAGCCGCTGGGCGGCCGCCTCGGGGTGGCCGGCGACCAGCAGTCGGTCCCCCTCGTGGTGCAGCCGCTCGAACTCCTGGGCGTCCAGCTCCTCCTCCCCCAGCAGCAGCACGTAGCCGGGGGCCTTGGTGAGGATGACCTCGCGGCCCAGCGGACGGCAGAGCTTGCGCAGTTGGTAGATGTACGTCTGCGCGGTGGTGACCACCGTGCGTGGCGGGCTGCTGCCCCAGATCTCCTCGATGATGAGGCCGAGGTCCACGATCCGGTTCGCGTTCATGAGCAGGACCGCCAGCGTCCAGCGGACCTTCAGCGCGCTCGGGGTGCACGGAATTCCCTTGTCGAGGACTTCCAGCGGACCCAGAATGTTGAACTTCACCATGCCTCCGATGTCGCTCGGATTTCCCTCGGCCCCAGGTATATCCGGGTCCGCGGACGGGCCTCAAGAGGAATCCGCACAAGGTGGCAGGCGCGCAATTCCAAGGTGGCACCGACGCATTTCCAGAGCGGTCCGGCTCCCTGTCCCGAGGGAAACACCCCCGCCGACCGACCCCCGCCGATCGGCTGGCGGATCGACAAGTCCTGTTAGGCTGGGGGCGGTTGGCCCCATGGGCCGGCACCGGTCACCTGATACCCGCGAGACAGAGCCACGAGGAGAAGGACGTGCCCCGAAAGATCCGTGTTGCTCCGGTAATCCGTACGAAGACCGCAGAACTAGGGGACACACGTCTTGACAACCGTGAACATCGGAATCCTGGCCCATGTCGACGCCGGTAAGACCAGCCTGACCGAGCGGCTGCTGCACACCGCCGGCGTCATCGACCGGGTCGGCAGCGTCGACCGCGGCGACACCCAGACCGACTCGCACGAACTCGAGCGCCAGCGCGGCATCACCATCCGGTCCGCGGTGGTGTCCTTCACCGTGGGCGACGTCAAGGTCAACCTCATCGACACCCCCGGCCACCCGGACTTCATCTCCGAGGTGGAACGGGCCCTCGGCGTGCTCGACGGCGTGGTGCTGGTCATCTCCGCCGTGGAGGGCGTGCAGGCCCAGACCCGGCTGCTGATGCGCACGCTGGTGAAACTGCGCATGCCGGTCATCCTCTTCGTCAACAAGATCGACAGGATGGGCGCGCGCTACCACGAGCTCCTGGACGAGATCCGCTCCGAGCTCACCCCGGCCGTCGTCGCCCTGACCCGGGTCGAAGGGCCGGGCACCCCCGGAGCACGGGCGTTCGCCCGGACCGTCGGGACCGACGACCCCGACTTCGCCGCCGAACTGGCCGACATCCTGGCCGAGCACGGCGACGACTTCCTGGCCCGCTACCTCGAGGACGAGACCTCCCTGACCGCGCAGGACTACAGCGCGGAACTCGCCCGCCAGGCGGCCCGGGGCCAGCTCTACCCGGTGCTCTTCGGCTCGGCCGTGGCCGGCGTCGGCATCGATGCCCTGGTCGACGGGATCACCAGGCTGTTTCCGGTCAATCACGGCGGCTCCGGGGGCACCCTCCGCGGTACCGTGTTCAAGATCGAGCGCGGGTGGGCGGGCGAGAAGGTCGCCTACGTCCGGTTGCACGGGGGCGAGCTCGGGTCGCGGGAGAAGGTGTCCGTGTTCCGGCGCGACCAGCACGGAGCCGTCACCGAGATTCCCGGCCGCACCACGGTGGTCGAGGTGTTCGACCGGGGCTCGGCCGTCGTCGAGTCGCGGGCCCGGGCCGGGGACATCGCCAAGGTCTGGGGGCTCAAGGGCATCCGGATCGGCGACCGGCTCGGTTCGGCCGAGGGGCTGGACGGGGAGCACCTGTTCGCGCCGCCGAGCCTGGAGACCGTGATCCGACCCTCCCGGCCCAGCGCGATGCCCGAACTGTACGACGCGCTGCTGCAGTTGGCCGACCAGGACCCGTTCATCAACGTCCGCAAGGACGACGAGGAGCAGGAGATCGCCGTCTCGCTCTACGGTGAGGTGCAGAAGGAGGTCATCGCGGCCACCCTCGCCGACGAGTTCAAGCTGGACGTGGCCTTCGAGGGCACCCGGATCATCTGTGTCGAGCGCCCGATCGGGGTCGGCGAGTCGGTGGAGGAGATCGACTACCGGAGCAAGACCTTCTTCTGGGCCACGATCGGCCTGCGGGTGGAACCCGGGGAGCCGGGATCAGGGGTCGTGTTCCGCCGCTCGGTGGAGCTCGGCTCGCTGCCGCACGCCTTCCACAAGGCCGTCGAGGAGGCCGTGCGGGCCACCCTGCAGCAGGGGCTGAACGGCTGGGAGGTGCTGGACATCCTGGTGACCCTCACCCGTTCCGGGTTCGCCAGCCCGGTGAGCGCGGCGGGCGACTTCCGCAAGCTCACGCCGCTCGTGCTGATGAACGCGCTCAAGCAGGCGGGAACGCAGGTGTACGAACCGGTCAACCGCTTCGAGCTGGAGGTGCCGGGTGAGAACGCCAGCGCCGCCCTGCTGAGCCTGGTGGAGTGCGGCGCCACCCCGGAGAGCACCCGGGGCCTGGGCAGCAGCTGCCTGGTGGAGGGGACGATCCCGGCCCGCACGGTGCAGGAGTTCGAGCAGCGGCTGCCGGGCCTGAGCCAGGGCCAGGGCGTGCTGGTCACCCGGTTCCACAGCTTCCAGCCGGTGGTCGGGGCGGCGCCGAGGCGGCGGCGGACCGACCTCAACCCGGTGGACCGCTCGGAGTACATGCTGCGGGCCTTCGGCCGGATCTGACGGGGCGTCGTGAACGCTGAGGGCCCGACCACCGTGACGGTGGCCGGGCCCTCAGCCGTGGCGCACTCCGTCCTCAGTCGAGCAGCGCCACCGCTCGCGTCCAACCCGCCCCCGCCCCGGCGATCTTGACCGGGAACGCCTGCACGGTGAACCCGGTCGGCGCGGGCAGTGCGCCCAGATTGCTCAGACGCTCGATCTGGCAGTACTCCCGCTGCCGGCCCGCGAAGTGCGCGGGCCACAGCACGGAACGGTCGCGGGTGCGCTGGAACTCGGCGAGCATGTGCGTGAACGGAGCGTCCAGCCCGAAGGCGTCCGTCCCGATGAGCCGCACGCCGAGATCGAGCAGAAGGTTCGTCGCCGCCCCGTCCAGGCCCGCGAACCGGGTGAAGTACTCGGGAGTCCCGGCGAGTCGTTCGGCACCGGTGTGCAGCAGCACGATCTCCCCGGCGCTCGGCCGGTGGTCGATCTCGTCGAAGGCGCGCCGCAGCCGGTCCACGCCGACCGTCCCGACCCCGCAGTCGGTGAGGTCCAGCCGGACGCCCGGCCCGATGAACCATTCCAGCGGCAACTCGTCGATGTGGCGCGGCACTCCGTAGGCGGCCCTGCTGCCGTAGTGGGAGGGTGCGTCGACGTGCGTGCCGGTGTGGGTGGTCAGGGTCAGGGTGTCCAGCGAGAGCAGTTCCCCGTCCGGCAGGTCCGCGACGTCGAACTCGAGGCCGTGGTCACGGAGCATGCCCTCGGCCATGTGGCGCGCGCCGTCGGCCGGCGTCAGCACCTCGTGGCGGATGCCGTCCACCTCCCAGGCGTTGGCGTCGATCGTCGAGGAGAGGTCAATGAGGCGCATGCGCGGCCCCTTCCGGCAGCAGAGCGCAGTCCCGCAGGACGTCGAGGCAGCGCTCCGGCCCCCGATCCCGCGCGGCGAGGTGGCCGTCCGGCCGGATCAGCAGGAACTCCCCTGGTGCCAGGCCGAGTTCGCGGCGCAGCACACCCCCGGGGTCGGGCAGCTCGCCCGGGGCTCCGGGGTCGGCGACGGTACGGACGGAGACGGCGGAGCCGAACAGCCGCTCCACCCGGGCGAGCGCCTCCCGGTACCCGGTGCTCCCGCCCTCGGCCGGGGTGGCGAGCAGGGTCCAGCGGGGGTCGGCGAGTTCGGCGCAGAGCGCGGACCAGCCGGGGTGCCCGGCGGCCGTCCGGGCGTCGCAGCCCACCCGGTCCCCGGGCGAGGGCCGCCCGGCGCGCGAGCCGGCCGGGCGGGTGAGCGGGCTGTCCGGGTAGGCGAGGGCCAGTCCGCAGAAGCCCCGGATCATCCGGCCCTCGACCTTGCGCCGCAGCGGCGTGATCCGGCGCAGCGCCGCGGTGCCCACGGTCAGCAGGGCCGGGGCCAGCGCGGTGCGCAGCGACACCAGGGCGGTGGCCGTGCGGGTGGAGCGCAGCAGCACGGCCCCGGTCGGGACTCGCTCGGCGTCGTAGCTGTCCAGCAGGGCGGGCCCGGCGTGGCCGCGGATCACGTCGGCGAGCTTCCAGGCGAGGTTGTAGGCGTCCTGGATACCGCTGTTCATGCCCTGCCCGGAGGCCGGGCTGTGGACGTGGGCGGCATCCCCGGCGAGGAAGCAGCGGCCCTCGCGCATCCGGGTGATCTGGCGTTGCTGGACGGTGAAGACGGAGAGCCAGGTCGGGGTGCCGACCTGGACGGGGCGCCCGAGCGCCCGGCCGATCTTGTCGGCCAGGCGGCGGCGGACCAGCTCGCGGTCCTCGGCGCCGTCGGTGTCCACCGTGTCCACCACGCGCCACTTGCCGGGCTCGGGGAACGGGACGAGCAGCAGGGTGCCGGGCTCGGTGTGCAGCAGGTGGTTGCTGTCCGGCGGGAGGTCGGCGTCGAGGGTGACGTCGGCGTTGAGCCAGACCTCGGTGGAGTCGCCGATCAGGCGCATCCCGAGCTGCTTGCGCACGGTGCTGCGGCCGCCGTCGGCGCCGACCAGCCAGGGCACCCGGGTCTCCTCGGTGCGCCCGTCGGCGTGGCGGAGGGTGACGAGCACGGAGTCGGGCCCGGTCTGCAGCGCGGTGAGTTCGACGCCCCATTCCACGGGGACGCCGAGTTCGGCGGTGCGCTCGCGCAGCACCTGCTCGGTGACCACTTGATCGACCATCAGGCTGAACGGGTAACGGGTCGGAAGTGAGCGGTAGTTGGTGTCGAAGCGGATGAGGGTGCGGCCCCGGCGGTGCATGGTGAAGTGGGTGACCCGCCGGCCGAGCGGCAGCAGCCGGTCGAGGGCGCCCATCTGCTCGAGCACCTCCATGGTCCGGGCGTGCACCGCCAGGGCCCGGCTGCTGGTGGCCGGGCCGGGCGCGGCGTCGACCAGCCGGACGGGTACGCCGCGCCTGGCGAGTTCGTGGGCCGTGGTGAGGCCGACCGGGCCGGCCCCCGCGATCAGGACGGCCGGAGCGGGGTCAGCCACGGCGTTCCTCGGCGAAGCGCTTGGCCAGGCCGAGCGTGGCGCGGCTGTTGCCGCCGGCGGCCTCGCGGATGAAGCGGCGGGCGGTGGCGGCGGTGGCGTCCGGGCCGAGGACGGTGGGGACCGCCTCGGGGTTGAGGACGACGGCGTGCCAGGAGGTGACCCGCACTCCGCGGTCGGTCGGCTCGACGGTCCAGCGGCCGGTGTGGGCGGCCATCATGGAGGGGGTGCGCAGCTGCTTGTAGGCGATGCCGGACTCCGGGAAGCAGATCCGGATGGACTCGGTGGTGTGTTCGGAGCCGTCGGCGGTGCGGGTGTCCATGGACATGTGCTGGATGCCGCCGGCCTCCTCGCGCAGGTCGAGGCGGGCGACGTGGGGCAGCCGGGCGGGCCAGGCGGCGGCGTCCCGCAGGAAGTCGTAGACGGCCTCCGGGGCGGCGTCGACCAGCACCGAGTCCTCGAACTCGAACTCGAACTCGGCGAGCCGGTTCCAGCGTTCGGCGAGGTCCTTGATGCCGGCGAGTTCGCTGCGGCTGTTGCGGTCCGTCGCCTCGCTGATCCAGCGCAGGCCCTGCGGGTCGTCGTCGAGCGCGCTGAACTCGTGGGTGAGGGTGAGGGTGGTGCCGCCGGGGCGCTCGGCGACCTGCCACTCCCCCGCCATCGAGGAGACCGGGGCCGAGGAGGCCTCCTGGCGGAAACGGATCCGGCGCAGGTCGGCGTCCAGGTCGCGGCGGGACGTCCAGTGCTTGACCTCGCCGTTGGCCCGGGCCCAGATCTTCAGGCGCTCGGCGCCCGGCCCCAGCTCCTCGCGCTCGACGTGGAGGGTGGGGGCGAAGCGCCGCGGCCAGGCCAGGGCGTCGGCGATGACGGTGTAGACGACCTCGGCGGGGGCGTCGACGTCGATCGAGTGGGTGGTGTGCTGGATGGTGCTCATGGGTGGGACCGGCCCTTTCCGTCGGCGGGGTGAAGCTCGGCGGGGTGAAGTTCGGCGGGGTGAAGTTCGGCGGGGTGCGTGGGGTGCGGCTCAGTAGATGCCGAGGCCACCGCAGACGTTGATCGCCTGCGCGGTGACCGACGCGGCGTCGGGGGTGGTCAGGTAGTCGACCATGCCGGCGACCTCCTCCGCGGTGGAGTAGCGGCCGAGCGGGATCTTCTGCTCGAAGCGTGAGAGCACGTCCTCCTCGGTGGTCGCCCAGGTCGCGGCGTACGCCTGGCGGACCCGCACGGCCATCGGCGTCTCGACGTAGCCGGGGCAGACGGCGTTGACCGTGGTACCGGTGTGGGCGAGCTCCTTGGCCAGCGCCTTGGTGAAGCCGATGACGCCGGCCTTGGAGGCCGAGTAGGGGGCGCCCAGCGGGACACCCTGCTTGCCGCCGGTGGAGGCGACGCTGATGATCCGCCCGTGCCCGGCCGCCTCCATGCCGCCGGTGGTGAGGACCTCGCGGGTGACGCGGAAGACGCTGGTGAGGTTGGTGTCGATCACGTCCTGCCACAGCTCGTCGGTGAGGGTGGAGGTGACGCCACCGCCGTTGCGTCCGGCGTTGTTGACCAGCACGCCGATCGGGCCGAAGCGGTCCACCGCCGCCCGGACGACCGTGCTCACGTCCTGCGCGGAGCGGACGTCGGCCGCGAGGCCGTCCACCTCCAGGCCCTCGCCGCGCAGGCGGGCGACCGTCTCGGCGACGCCCTGCGCGGTGCGGGCGCAGATGAAGACACTCAGCCCGCGCCGGGCCAGCCGCTCGGCGCTGGCCAGTCCGATGCCGCTGGTCGCCCCGGTCACCAGGGCGACGTCGCCGGTCGTCACGGTGCTCATCGCATCGATCTCCTGTCTCGCTCACGGGTCGCGGGCCCGGGCGGGCCCGCCGGTCGGGGCCCGCCCCCGCGCCCCGTCGGGAACCCGGGGGGACAGGCCCCGGGCCGACCCTGCCCGGACGGCTTCGACTGCGGTTCGAGCGCGCCTCACACGCCGACCGCTCCAACGGGATTCGAAGCGCGGGTGGGAGCGTCGGCGCTGCCCAACCACCGACGCAACGAGGAGGCCCGGAGCATGACCGGTTCGCTCTACGAGGAGGTCCAGCACTTCTACGGGCGGCAGATGCGCCACCTGGACGAGGGTGAGGTCACCGAGTGGGCCGCGACCTTCACCGAGGACGGCGTGTTCGCCGCCAACGCCCGCCCGCACCCGCAGGAGGGTCGCGCGGCGATCGAGCAGGGCGCCCGGGAGGCCGCCCAGCGCCTGGCCGATGCCGGAATCCGGCACCGGCACTGGCTGGGGATGCTGGAGGTCGCCGCGCAGCCGGACGGCCTGGTGCTCGCCAAGACCTACGCGCTGATCGTCGCGACGCCCAAGGGCGGGCCGGCCGCCGTGCACCTGAGCTGCAGCTGTGAGGACCAGCTGGTGCGCGTCGACGGCGAGTTGAAGGTCCGGCACCGCCAGGTGCACCGGGACGACCTGCCCGCCTGAGAGGAGGCCACCGTGGACCTCCCACGGGACAGTACGACCTTCGGTCCGCCGCTGGACGTGGTGGCGGAGCTGATCGGCGGGCCCCGGATCGACGACCTCGTCCGCCGTGCGGCCGAGCTGACGCCTCGTCATATTGCTTTGGTGCACGGTGACCTGGTGCTCGACCACGCCGCGCTGGAGGCCCGGGTGAGCGACTGCGCCGAGGCGCTGCGCGCCGCGTTCGGCGGTCCCGGCACGGTCATCGCGATCGCCGCCGAGCTGACCGTCGACTTCGCCGTCACCTTCCTGGGCATCTCCCGCTCCGGGAACACCAGCGCCATGTTCAACCCGCTCGTCCCGGACGACACCCTGGTGCACGTCCTGAACTCCTGCGGCGCCCGGGCGGCCGTGCTGTCGCCCCGGATGCACCGCCGTGTCCAGGCCCTGCGGGACCGGCTGCCGCTGCTGCGGCAACTGGTGGTGACCGCCGACGCGCTCGACGGCACGCCCGTCCTGGACGCCCTGGAGCGCACCGCCGTCCCGGCCGGCGAGGTGGTGGAGACCGCCTGCCTGCAGTTCACCAGCGGCACCACCGGCGTGCCGAAGACCGTCCGGCTCAGCCACCGCAACCTGCTGGTGAACGCGGCGCAGTCGGCGCACGCCCACCGGCTGACGGCCGACGCCGTCTCGCTCAACAACCTGCCCTCCTTCCACCTGATGCACCTGAACGCCGCGCTCGCGGTCGGCGCGACGCACGTGCTCTGCCCGGAGGAGGACCGCGCGGCGCTGGTGGGACTGGCCCGTACCTGGCGGGCCTCGCACCTGTACAGCCTGCCGGTGCGGTTGTCCCGGCTCGCCGGGGACGAGCGGCTGCCCGACTTCCGCATCCCCTCGCTACGGGCGGTGCTGTCCGGTGGATCGGCGCTGCCGCCCCGGACGACGACCGTCCTGCAGGAGCACTTCGGGGTGCCGGTCGTCCAGGGCTACGGCCTCGCCGAGACGTCCCCGTCGACGCACTTCGACCTGCCCGAGGGGCCCACCCTCGGCTCCAGTGGGCCCCCGGTCGCCGGGACGGCCTGCCGGATCGTGGACGTCCGCACCGGCGCGGTGCTGCCGGTGGGCGAGCGCGGTGAGATCCAGGTCCGGGGCCCGCAGCTGATGCTGGGCTACCTGGGCGACGGGCCCACCGACGCCGTCGACGCGGACGGCTGGTTCCGCACCGGTGACGTCGGCCGGATCGACGAGGCCGGCCGCCTGTTCGTCGTCGACCGGATCAAGGACGTCTTCAAGTGCGACAACTGGCTGGTGTCGCCGACCGAGATCGAGCGGGTGCTGATGCGGCACCCGGCCGTCGCCGACTGCGTGGTCTTCGACCAGCCCGACGAACTGAGCGGCGCCGTCGCCGTCGGCCTCGTCGTGCCGCGCGGCGAGGGCGTCGACCCGGCCGCCCTGGCCGCGTTCGCGAACGCCCGGCTCCCCTACTACGAGCACCTGAGGCAGCTGCGCCTGGTGGAGGGCATCCCGCGCTCCGCCACGGGCAAGGTCCAGCGGCGCGAACTCCGTGACCGGCTGTTCGGCTCCCTCTGACCCGCACCACCCCACCCGTCCGACCCACCACAGGAGGAACACCGTGTACACCTTCATCAACCGCTTCACCGTCACCGGGGACGTCGCCGAGTTCGAGACGCTCGTCGGCGAGATCAGCGAGTTCATGAGCGGCCGGCCCGGCTTCCGCTCGCACCGGCTGTACCGCTGCGCCACGGACGCCTCGGTGTACGTGGAGACCGCCGAGTGGGACGACGCGGCCTCGCACCGGGCGGCGACCGGCTCGCCGGAGTTCCGCGCCCGGGTCGGCAAGGTGATGAGCCTGGCCAAGGCCGAGCCGGCCCCGTTCGACCTGCTCGCGCAGCACGGCGCCTGAGAGGGGGAGCACCATGACGGACAACGGCGAGATCATTGCGCAGCCGGTGATCCAGCTGCGCGAGCTGGGGCTGGCGGCGGCCGGCGCCGCCGCCGTACGGGCCGCGGCCCGGCTGGGCCTGGCTGACGCCCTGGGCGAGGAGCCGGCCGGCGCGGCCGAGCTGGCCCGGGCCGTGAACGCGGACCCGGACACCCTGCAGCGGCTGCTGCGCGCCCTGGCCTGCTACGGCGTGTTCGCCGAGCAGCCGGACGGTCGGTACGTGCACACCGGCGCCTCCCGGCTGCTGCGCGAGGACACCCCGCGCAGCCTGAAGGACATGGTGCTCTGGGGCACCGAGCCGTGGACCTGGGAGCTGTGGGGCCACCTCGACGAGGCGGTGCGCACCGGCAAGGCCGTCTTCCCCGAGCTGCACGGCATGGACTTCTTCGACCACCTGCACGCCCACTCCCCCGAGTCGGCGGCCGTGTTCGACCGGGCGATGACCCAGTCCAGTCGGCTCTCCGCGCTCGCGCTGGCCGACCGGCTGGACCTCGGCGGGGTCGGCACGGTGGTGGACATCGCCGGTGGCCAGGGGCACGTGCTGGCCACCCTGCTGGAGCGCAACCCCGGTCTGCGCGGCACCCTGCTGGACCTGCCCGAGGTCGTCTCCGGGGCCGACGCCCGGCTGCAACCGGGCGGTGCGCTGGCCGGGCGCGCCACGCTGCTCGGCGGCGACTGCCGGCGGGAGATCCCGGTGCAGGCCGACGTCTACCTGCTGAAGAACATCCTGGAGTGGGACGACGAGAGCACCGTCCTGACGCTGCGCAACGTCGTCCGGGCGGCTGCTCCGGGCAGCCGGGTGATCGTGGTCGAGAACCTGGTGGACGGCAGCCCCGAGCTGCGGTTCACCACGGCGATGGACCTCCTGCTGCTGCTCAACGTCGGCGGCCGCAAGCACACCAGGGCCGGCCTGGTCTCGCTGATCGAGGAGGCGGGCCTGACCCGGGCCGAGGTCCGTCCGGTCAACTCCTACCTGCACCTGGTGGAGAGCGTGGTGCCCGAACGGGGCTGACCCGCCCGCCCACGGCCGCCGCCCCCGGACCCGTCCGGGGGCGGCGGCCGTGCTGTCCGGGGGCGGCGGCCCTCGCACTGTCCGGGGCGGCGGTGAGCCCCGTCGGCACGGCCGACGGGGCTCGGGGGCGCAACGGGAAGGGGAGCGGGGTCAGATGCCCTCGGCGAGCCGCTTCACCGCCTGCTCGACCCGCTCGTCGGTCTCGGTGACGGCCACCCGCACGTGCCGGGCGGCCGCGGCGCCGTAGAACTCACCGGGCGCCACCAGGATGCCGCGGTCGGCCAGCGCACCGACGGTGGTCCAGCACGGCTCGTCCCTGGTCGCCCAGAGGAACAGCGCACCGGCCGAGTGCTCGATCCGGAAGCCGGCGTCCACCAGCGCCCCGCGCAGCAGCTCGCGCCGCCGGGCGTAGCGCCGGCGCTGGCCCGCCAGGTGCGCGTCGTCACCGAGCGCGGCGACCATGGCGGCCTGCACCGGGGCGGGGACCATGTGGCCGGCGTGCTTGCGCACCTCCAGCAGCGTCGCGATGACGGCCGGGTCGCCGGCGGCGAAGCCCGCCCGGTAGCCGGCCAGGTTGAAGCGCTTGGACAGCGAGTGCACCGCCAGTACGCCGTGGTGGTCGCCGCCGGTGACCTCGGCGTGGAGCACCGAGCGGGTCGAGCGCTCCCACACGTGGTCCAGGTAGCACTCGTCGTTGACCACCAGGGTGCCGCGCTCGCGCGCCCACTCGACGACCCCGCGCAGTTCGGCGGCGTCGAGCACCCGGCCCTCCGGGTTGGACGGGGAGTTCAGCCACAGCAGGCGCGGCGCGGGGCCGTCGTAGCTCAGCGGGTCGTCCGTCCGGACGAAGGTGGCACCGGCCAGCCGAGCGCTCACCTCGTAGGTGGGGAAGGACAGTTGGGGGGCGAGGACGACGTCCCCCGGGCCCAGGCCCAGCATGGTGGGCAGCCAGGCGATCAGCTCCTTGGTGCCGACCGCCGGGATCACGGCCTCCGGCTCGACGCTCACGCCCTCGCGGCGCAGCAGCCAGGCCGCGGCGGCGGCCCGCAGCGCGGGCGTGCCCTCGGTGGACGGGTAGCCCGGGGCGTCGGCCGCGGCGGCCAGGGCCGCGCGCACGGCCTCCGGGGTCGGGTCGACCGGGTCACCGAGCGCCAGGTTGACCAACCCGTCGGGGTGGGCGGCCGCGCGCCTGCGGTACGGGAACAGAACGTCCCAGGGGAACTTCGGCAGCCGCTCGATCATGCCTGCGCCCCCGCCCCGACGTTGCGGGCCAGCGGCGGAGCCTGGCAGTCGGAGTCGATGCCCCAGGAGACGATCCGCTCCGGCGTGATCCGGATCAGCTCGTCGTCGACGTGCGGCAGGATCTCCTTGCCGCCGGTCGCCAGCGCGACGGCGGTGCCCCGGATCTCGATCCCGCGGACGACCCAGCGCTGCGCGTCCACGATGTCGTCCACCACCAGTGACACCCGCGGATGCCCCTGCACGTGGCGGTACTTGAGGCTGCGGGCCATGCCGCGCCCGGTCACGTCGACGGTGCCGAGCTCGGCGTTGTAGTGGAAGCCCAGCGGGACGACGTGCGGCTGTCCCCGGCCGTCCACGGTGGCCAGGCGGGCGAGCGGCTGCGAGGCCAGGTAGGCGGCCTCTTTCGCGGTGAATGGCATGGCTGTCCTCGGTGTCTGCGGGTCAGGGTCGGCGCCCACGCTAGGCAGCCCGCTTCGAGCGGCCTTGGTGCCGTTCGGCCTGCTCGCGTACCCGCGCTGGACTCCGGCTCGAAGTCCGGCTGACACGGTGAGGCCGTCGTACCGGACCGAGACGGGAGGTCGCGTTGGACTGCGATGTGGTGGTGGCGGGAGCGGGGCCGACCGGCCTGATGCTCGCCTGCGAACTGGCCCTGGGCGGAGCCCGGGCGGTGGTGGTGGAACGGCGCCGCGAGCCGGAGAAGCACTCCAAGGCCATGGGCATGCAGGGCCGCACCGTGGAACTGCTCGAACTGCGCGGGCTGCTCGACCGCTTCAAGGAGGGCGCGGGCGTGCTGCAGGGCGGCAACTTCGCCAGCCTGGGCGTGCCGATGCGCTTCGAGGAGTTCGACACCCGCCACCCGTACGTGCTGCTGGTGCCCCAACTGCGCACCGAGGAGCTGCTCGCCGAACGGGCCCGCGAACTGGGCGTGCGGATCGTGCGCGGCTCGGGTGTCACCGGCTTCGCCCAGGACGCCGACGGGGTCACCGTAGAGACGGACACGGGCCCGCTTCGGGCACGGTACCTGGTCGGCTGCGACGGCGGCGGCAGCACCGTCCGCAAGGCCGCCGGCATCAGCTTCACCGGACAGGACCCGCACATGTACGCCCTCATCGGCGACATGCGCTTCAGCGGCGACCTGCCGCGCGGCGAGGGCCTCGGCCCGATGCGGCCGGTGGGCCTGGTCAACCCCGCCAAGCGGTCCTGGTTCGGCGCCTTCCAGCACCAGCCGGGCGTCTACCGGGCCACCGTCGCCTGGTTCGACCGGCCCTTCGCCGACCGCCGCGCCCCGGTCACCGAGGAGGAGATGCGCGCCGCACTGGTCGAGCACACCGGCAGTGACCACGGGATGCACGACGTCACCTGGCTGTCCCGCCTCACCGACGTCTCCCGGCTGGCCGACTGCTACCGGCAGGGCCGGGTGCTGCTGGCCGGCGACGCCGCGCACATCCACCTGCCGGCCGGCGGCCAGGGGCTCAACCTGGGTTTCCAGGACGCCGTCAACCTCGGCTGGAAGCTGGCCGCCGTGGTCCGCGGCCACGGCACCGAGGAGCTGCTGGACAGCTACGGCCGCGAGCGTCGCCCGATCGCCGACGGCGTGGTGCGCAACACCCGCACCCAGGCCGTCCTGATCGACCCGGACCCGCGGTACGAGGCACTGCGCCAGACCTTCCGCGACCTCATGGCGCTGCCCGACACCAACCGCCACATCGCCGGCATGCTCTCCGGCTTCGACGTCGCCTACGGCGGCGGCGACCACCCTCTGGTCGGCCGCCGGATGCCGGACGCCGAGCTGATCACCGCGGACGGGCCGCGGAGGATCAGCGATTGCTTCGCCGGGGCCCGCGGTCTGCTGCTGCTCCCCGAACAGGCCCCGACCGCCTCGCCGCTGGCCGCCTGGGCGGACCGCGTGGACACCCTGACCGTCAAGTCGGGCGGCCCGGACGCGGACACCGCCCACCTCGTCCGCCCGGACGGCTACGTGGCCTGGGCCGGCGAACCGGCCCGCACCGAGGAACTGCACCACGCCGCGACCACCTGGTTCGGCGCGGCGGCCTGATCCCCCTCCCCCTGAGAAAGGACGCACGATGACCTCGTCCACCGACAGCGCCGCCGCCCGCGCGCGCCGGATCGTCGCCCTCAACACCGCCTACTTCCAGGCGAAGGCGCTGCAGAGCGCGGTCGAGCTCGGCCTCTTCGAGCTGCTCGCCGAGCGCCCCGCCGGGCTCGACCGGATCCGCGCCGAACTGGGCGTCCAGCACCGGCTGTTCAAGGACTTCCTGAACGCCCTGGTCGGCCTCGGCCTGCTGGACGAGCAGGACGGCGGCTACCGGGCCTCCGAGCTCGCCCGGGAGTTCCTGCTCCCCGGCCCCACGTACCTCGGCGGCACCGCCCGCCAGCACGCCCGGCTGCACTACCACGCCTGGGCGCAGCTGACCGACGCGCTGCGCGACGGCAAGGCCAAGTCGGCCGTGGCCGCGCAGGGCCAGCTGGCCTACCCCAAGCAGTACGAGGACCTGGACCGCGCCCGGCAGATCATGCTGCACATGGACGCCCACAACGGTTTCACGGCCGACGAGTTGGCGCGCGCGATCGACTGGAGCCGGTACACCTCCTTCGTGGACGTCGGCGGCGGGCGCGGCAACGTCGCCTCCCGGATCGTCACCGCCCACCCGCACCTGCGCGGCGGGGTCTTCGACCTGCCGGCGCTGCGCCCGCTCTTCGAGGAGCTGGTGGTCTCGGCCGGAACCGCCGACCGGGTGGACTTCCACGGCGGTGACTTCTTCGCCACCGACCTGCCGGAGGCGGACGTGGTGATCTTCGGTCACGTCCTGCCGGACTGGCCGGTCGGGGACCGCAGGGAGCTGCTGCGCCGCGCCCACAAGGCGGTGCGCCCGGGCGGCCTGGTGGTGCTGTACGACGCCATGATCGACCCGGAGGAACGCGACCCGGAGGTCCTGCTGCAGCGGATCAACCACACCATGATCCGGGACGAGGCCGGGGCCTACTCGCTGCAGGAGGCCCGCGCCTACCTGGAGGAGGCCGGCTTCACCGTCGACCGGATCGCCGCCTCCGACACCATCACCCGCGACCACTTCGCCATCGGCGTCAAGTCGGTCTGAAGGAAAAGGAGTTCGACATGACCGACACAACCGCGGATCAGACGCGGCACGGCGACCGGCCGTACGACGTCGTCATCATCGGCAGCGGGCTGTCGGGCACCATGCTCGGCTCGATCCTCGCCAAGCACGGCTTCCGGATCATGCTGCTGGACGGTGCCCACCACCCCCGCTTCGCCGTCGGCGAGTCCACCATCGGGCAGACGCTGGTGGTGCTGCGGCTGATCTCGGACCGGTACGGGGTGCCGGAGATCGCCAACCTGGCGAGCTTCCAGGACGTCCTCGCCAACGTCAGCAGTTCGCACGGGCAGAAGAGCAACTTCGGCTTCATGTTCCACCGGGACGGCGAGGAGCCGGACCCGAACGAGACCAGCCAGTTCCGCATCCCCTCGATCGTCGGCAACGCGGCCCACTTTTTCCGCCAGGACACCGACTCCTACATGTTCCACGCCGCGGTGCGCTACGGCTGCGACGCCCGGCAGTACTACCGGGTGGAGAACATCGAGTTCGACGACGGCGGGGTGACCGTCTCCGGCGCGGACGGCAGCACCGTCCGGGCCCGCTACCTGGTCGACGCCAGCGGCTTCCGCTCGCCGCTGGCAAGGCAGTTGGGACTGCGGGAGGAGCCGAGCCGGCTCAAGCACCACGCCCGCTCGATCTTCACCCACATGGTCGGAGTGGACGCGATCGACGACCACGTGGACACGCCGGCCGAGCTTCGCCCGCCGGTGCCGTGGAACGACGGGACGATGCACCACATCTTCGAGCGCGGCTGGATGTGGATCATCCCGTTCAACAACCACCCCGGGGCCACCAACCCGCTGTGCAGCGTCGGCATCCAGCTCGACGAGCGCCGCTACCCCGCCCGGCCGGACCTGACGCCCGAGGAGGAGTTCTGGTCCCACGTGGACCGCTTCCCGGCGGTGCAGCGGCAGTTGAAGGGCGCCCGCAGCGTGCGCGAGTGGGTGCGAACGGACCGCATGCAGTACTCCTCGAGCCGGACGGTCGGCGAGCGCTGGTGCCTGATGTCGCACGCGGCTGGCTTCATCGACCCGCTCTTCTCCCGCGGCCTGTCCAACACCTGCGAGATCATCAACGCGCTGTCCTGGCGGCTGATGGCCGCGCTGCGCGAGGACGACTTCGCGGTCGAGCGCTTCGCCTACGTGGAGGAACTGGAGCAGGGCCTGCTGGACTGGAACGACAAGCTGGTCAACAACTCCTTCATCTCCTTCTCGCACTACCCGCTGTGGAACTCGGTCTTCCGGATCTGGGCCTCGGCCAGCGTGATCGGCGGCAAGCGCATCCTCAACGCACTGACCAGGACCAAGGAGACCGGCGACGACAGCCACTGCCAGGCGCTGGACGACAACCCGTACCCGGGCCTGTGGTGTCCGCTGGACTTCTACAAGGAGGCCTTCGACGAGCTCACCGAGCTGTGCGAGGCCGTGGACGCCGGGCGCACCACGGCCGAGGAGGCCGCGCGGGTGCTGGAGCAGCGGGTCCGCGAGTCGGACTGGATGCTGCCGGCCCTGGGCTTCAACGACCCCGACACCCACCACATCAACCCGACGGCGGACAAGATGATCCGGATCGCGGAGTGGGCCACCGGTCACCACCGCCCGGAGATCCGTGAGCTGCTGGCCGCCAGTGCCGAGGAGGTCAGGGCGGCGATGCGGGTCAAGCCGTAGCGCGAGGGGCAACGGCGAGGGCCGCGTCCGGGGAGGTGCTCCCGGACGCGGCCCTCGCCGTTCGCCGCACGCGGGTGGGCTCAGCCCTCGGCCGCCAGGGTCAGGGCGGCCGTCCGCGGATCCTCCTCCACCGGCCAGCGGGCGTAGGAGCGGCGCCAGTACATCAGCGGGCTGGGCACCTCGGGCCGGGGGCCGCCGGCCACCACCGCGCCGATCACGATGGTGTGGTCTCCCGCGTCGAGGGCCGCGGCGACCCGGCACTCGGCGTGCGCGACGACGTCGGCCGACATGACCGGCACGCCACCGGCGCTGCCCGGCTCCCACCGGACGTCCCGGAAGCGGTCGTCCACGGGCGCGGCGAAGCGCGCGGACGTGGACTCCCCTCCGCCGCGCAGCACGTTGACGGCGAACTCGCCGCGCTCCAGGAGGGCCTTCAGCACCCGGCTGTCGCGGTTGATGCAGACCAGCAACAGGGGCGGGGCCTTGGAGACGCTGCAGGCGGCCGAACAGGTCAACCCGTACGGCTCCCCGTCCGGTCCCAGGGTCGTCACCACGGTGACCCCGGTCGGCAGGGCGCCCATGATCGACAGGAAGGTGTCTCCGTCCACCAGGCCGGGGGCCAGGTCCAGCGGCAGGGACAGGGGTTCGGGGGGCATCGGTCCTCCACTCTCGGCGGGTCGGTGCCCCCATGCTCGCGGGGCGCCTTCGAGCCGGCGCCGGGCCGTCGTCGGGCCCTCCGGGCACGCGAACGGGCGCGCGGACGGGCGCGCGCGAGGGCGCGCGGACGCGGCCGGAGCCGGAGCGGAAAAGCGCGTACCCCCGGCACGGGGGTGACCGGGGGTACGCGGGTTCAGGGGGTGCGGGTGCGCGCGCTCACTCCTCGTCGCTCAGTTCCCGCAGCGGGAAGGTGAGCAGGAAGCCCACCGCAAGGATCAGGCCGCCGACCAGGAACATCGTGTCGAAGCCCGAGGTGAAGGCGTCGACCGCCGAGGCGCTCAGGCCGCCGGTGGAGTCCGGGTCGGAGAGCGCTCGGCGCACGGCCTCGTCCGGGTCGGCCCCGTCGAGCCTGCCGGCGGCGACGCCGAACAGCACCGACATGAAGACGGCGGCGCCGCTCGTGCCGCCGAGCTGGCGGAACAGACCGGAGGCGGCGTTGGCCACGCCCAGCTCGGACTTGGGCGCCGAGCTCTGGATCGCCAGGGTGATGACGGTCTGGGAGAGCCCGATGCCGAAGCCCAGCCAGGCCGCGATCACCACGATCACCGCGAGCGGGGTGTCCGCGCCCGCGGCGGAGAGCGACAGCAATGCTCCGGCCATCGAGCCGAGGCCCACGATCGCGGGCTTCTTGTAGCGGTTCCACTTCTTGATGATCTTGGCGCAGATCGTCTGGGAGACGATCGCCCCGGTCATCACCGGGATGATCACCAGTCCGGCGACGGTGGCACTGCGCCCCTGCACCAGCTGCAGGAACAGCGGCAGGGTGGAGACCGTACCGAAGATGCCGACGCCGATGGTGAAGTTGACGGCCGTGGCCATCGTGATGCCACCGCGCCGGAACAGCCGCAGCGGGACCATCGCCTCCAGCCCGCGGGCCCGCTCGGCGAGCACGAACAGCACCAGGCCGATCAGCGAGACGGCGAAGAGCGTCAGCGAACGCGCCGATCCCCAGCCCCAGTCGAGGCCCTCCTCCGCCACGATCAGCAGCGGCACCAGGCAGAGCGCCAGGGTGAGCGCCCCCCGGAAGTCGATCGGGTGGTCCACCCTGCGGTGCGGCAGGTTGAGCGCCTTGCGCACGCTGACCAGCGCCACCAGACCGAGCGGCACGTTGATCAGGAAGGCCCAGCGCCAGCCGGTCACCCCGAGGATCTCGCCGGCGCCCGCGAACAGGCCCCCGACGAGCGGGCCGAGCACACTGGCCGCCACCCAGGCCATCATCAGGTACGAGAAGTAGCGCCCGCGCTCGCGCACCGGGGCGAGGTCGGCGATGACGGCCGTCGGCAGCGACATCAGCCCGGCGCCGCCGAAGCCCTGGAGGACGCGGGCGATCGCCAGCGTCTCCATCGAGTTCGCCATCGCGCAGGCCGCCGAGCCGACGATGAAGACCGCGATCGCCGCCAGGTAGAGCGGCTTGCGGCCGTAGATGTCGGACAGCTTGCCGTAGAACGGCATCGCGATCGTGGAGCTGACCAGATAGCCGGTGATCACCCAGGCCTGGACGGTCTGGCCGTGCAGTTGGTCGCCGATCGTACGCAGCGCGGTGGAGACGATCGTCTGGTCGAGTGCGGCGAGCAGCACGGCCAACAGGAGCCCGGACAGCGCGGTGATGATCTGGCGGTGAGTGAAGCCGGCGGGGCCGCCGGCGTCGTCCGCGACGGCCTCGCCGGTCTGCGAGGTGGCGTTCGCCATTTTCGTTTCTCCCACCGGATTCGACAAGGTCTTGTCGAATTGAGCGTAGTGGCTACCGTGGCGGAATGACAAGTTCTTGCCGAAATCCCGGCCCGGACGAGGCTAGGCTGGCCGTGGAGAGCCTGCGGCTGCCCCCATGACCGATCTCTCCCCCGCGGCCGAGACCTTGAGTGACATCACCACGGAACTGTTCGCCGTCAACGGAGCCCTGCTGCGCGCGGGCGACGCGCTGTCCGCCCGCTTCGGGCTCACCTCCGCGCGCTGGCAGGTCCTCGGGCTGCTGGCCGAGGGGCCACAGAGCGCCGCCCACCTGGCGCGCGAGCGCGGGCTGCGCCGCCAGGCCGTCCAGCAGACCGTGGTGAAGCTGGTCGAGGAGGGCCTGGTCAGCACCTCCCCCAACCCGGCCGACCGGCGGGCCCCGCTGGTCTCGCTGACCGCCAAGGGCACCGACGCCCTCGCCCGGATCGAACCCGCCGAACGCCTGTGGATGGAGCACCTCGCGGGCGGCCTGGATCCGGACGACCTGAAGGCCACGCTGCGGCTGCTGCGTGGCCTTCGGGCGGTCCTGGCCGAGGGCCTGCCCCCGGCGGCGGTCGGCGGCGCGGACGCCGCCGACGTCACAGGTCCAGCGTGACCTCGTACTCGGCGAGCCAGGAGTTGAGCCACAGCACCAGCTCCAGACTGCCCCGGTCGTAGGGCCGGCTCACCGCCCCGGTCGGACGGGCAGCCGCGGCCAGGGCCCGCGCGCGGTCCAGCAGCGGCAGCACCGGAGCGTCCGGATCGGCGAGCACCCCGGCCAGTTCGGCCCGCAGGGCGCCCTCGTAGCCCGGATCCTGGGTCGCCGGGTACGGGGTCTTCACCCGCTCGACCACCGAGCGCGGCAGCAGGTCGGCCACCGCCGCCCGCAGCAGGCTCTTCTCCCGGCCGTCGAAACTCTTCATCTCCCAGGGCACGTTGAAGACGTACTCCACGAGCCGGTGGTCGCAGAACGGCACCCGCACCTCGAGGCCGACCGCCATGCTCATCCGGTCCTTGCGGTCGAGCAGGGTCTGCACGAAGCGGGTCAGGTTCAGGTGGCCGATCTCGCGCATCCGCCTCTCGGGCGCCGACTCGCCCGGCAGCACCGGCACTTCGGCGAGCGCCTCGGCGTACCGGGCCGCCCGGTAGCCGTCCAGGTCGAGCTTGTCCAGCAGACCCGGCTGGAACAGCGAGCTGCCGCCGAAGTAGCGCGCCGAACCCGGGGTGAGCCACGGGAAGGTGGCCGCCCGCAGGGCCAACGGGTTGCGGAACCACCGGTAGCCCCCGAAGAGTTCGTCCGCGGCCTCGCCGGACAGCGCCACCGTGACGTTCTCCCGCACCGCGCGGAAGAACAGGTAGAGCGAGGGCCACATGTCGCCCCAGTACGCGGGCGGCAGGTCGGTGGCGCGCAGCACCGCGGAACGCACCGCCGGGTCCGACAGGCCGGGGCTGTCCAGCAGCACCTCCAGGTGGTCCGCTCCGACGTGCCCCGCCAGCTCGCGCACGTACGGCGCGTCCGCCTCCCGCCGGACGGCGTCGGAGGCGAAGGCGTCGGCGGCGCCCCGGAAGTCCACCGAGAAGGAGCGCACCGGCCCGCTGCGGGCGGCCAGCGCCGTCACGGCCGACGAGTCCAGGCCGCCGGAGAGCAGCGTGCCCAGCGGGACGTCCGAGACCAGCTGACGGGTGACGGTGTCGGCGAGCAGGTCACGGACGGTGCCGATGGTCGTCGGCAGGTCGTCGGTGTGCTCGCGGGCCTCCAGCCGCCAGTACGTCTGCCGGCGCACCCCGCCGCGCCCCACCCGGACGAGCTGACCCGGACGGACCTCGACGAGCCCGGAGAAAACGGCCGCCTCGGGCGTCTTCACCATGTCCAGAACCTCGCACAGCCCGTCCGGGCCGACCCGGCGGGGAAGGGTCCGGTCCGCCAGGACGGCCTTGGGCTCCGAGCCGAAGCGCACGCCGGCGGCGGTCGGCCAGTAGTAGAGCGGCTTGACGCCCATCCGGTCGCGGGCCAGCAGGAGTTCCTCGCTGTGCTCGTCCCAGACGGCGAAGGCGAACATCCCGTTGAGCCTCTCGACCAGCGCGGCGCCCCACTGGAGGTAGCCGCGCAGGACGACCTCGGTGTCGCAGGACGTCCTGAACCGGTGGCCGTGCGAGGTGAGTTCGGCGCGCAGCTCACGGAAGTTGTAGATCTCGCCGCTGAAGGTGATCGCCGCGCCGCGGCCCTCGTGTTCCGCGGTCATCGGCTGCCGGCCGTGCTCGGGGTCGATCACCGACAGGCGCCGGTGACCGAGCCCGGCCGCGCGGCCGAACCAAAGGCCCTCGGCGTCCGGCCCCCGGCAGGCCATGGTGTCGGTCATCGCCTGGAGCAGGTCCCGGCGGTGTTCGGCCGGGGCGTCGTAGTCGACCACCCCCACGATTCCGCACATGCTCAGCCGGCCGTGGCGAGACCGAGGTTGACCGCGTCCAGGAGCATCCGCGGCGTGGTGGCCTCCACCACGGTCTCGTCGGGCAGGGTGATGCCGCGCTCGCGCTCGATGGTGTTGAGGGTGTTGAACAGGGCGAGCGAGTCGTAGCCGAGGTCGGCGAAGGGGACGTCCAGGATGTCGTCGAGGGCGATGCCCTCGTCGGCTCCGGCAGCCTCCTTCAGCGCGGTGATCAGGTCGTCAAGGGTGAACTCTGCCATGGCTGTTCCTCACATCGGTGGGTCGGTCCGTCAAATCCGGAAGGTCAGGCGGGCGGTCGGCCGGCCCGGTCAACTGGTCAGTACGAGAGCGCTGTTGAAGCCGCCGTGGCCGCGGGCGAGGACCAGCGCGCTGCCCAGCCGGGCCGGCCTCGGCCGGTCCCGCACCAGGTCGAGGTCCGGGTGGGCCGGCCGGCCGATGTGCACGGACGGCGGGATCACCCCGTCCCGCAGGGAGAGCAGCGCGGCCGCGACGTCCAGCGGGGCGCCGCCGGCCAGCAGCCGGCCGGTCATCGTCTTGGGCGCCGTCACCGGCACCCCGCGCGGGCCGAACACCGCGCCCAGCACCTCGGCCTCGGCGCGGTCCCGCTCGGCCACGCCGCTGGCGTCGGCGAAGACCACGTCGACGTCGGAGGGGCCGATCCCGGCGTCGGCGAGCGCCGTGTCGATCGCCCGGCGCAGCCCGGGCGGGCGCCCGGAGCCGGGTCGGGGGTCGAAGGTGGCCGCGTAGCCGGCGATCCGCCCGTAGTGGCGGTGCTGCCCGCGCTCGGCGGCGCCGTCCGGGGTCTCCAGCACGAGCAGTGCGCCGCCCTCGCCCGGCACCCCGCCGGAGGCGTCGGCGTCGAAGGGCAGGAAGGCCCGCTGCGGGTCCCGCCGGGGGCTGACCGTGCCGCTGCGGCTGAGGCAGAGCCACGACCAGGGGCAGAGCGAGCCGTCCACCGCGCCGGCCAGCATCAGCGCGGTGCCCTCGCGCACGTGCCGGCGGGCCTTGGCCAGCGCGTCCAGGCCGCCCGCCTGCTCGGCCACCAGGGCCGAACCGGGGCCGCGCATGCCGTGCCGGATCGAGATCTGCCCGGTGTTGACCGGGTAGAACCACGCGAAGGACTGGTAGGCGCTGACGTAGGCCGGGCCCTTGCTCCACAGCGCCTGGAGTTCCTTCTGGCCGAACTCGAAGCCGCCGGCCGAGGCGGCCGTCACGACGCCGGCGGAGAAGTCCGGCATCGTCGTCGGGTCCGCCCCCGCGTCGGCGAGCGCCTCCTCGGCCGCGACCAGGGCCAGCCGCGTCATGTGGTCGGTCTGCGGCAGCAGTCGGCCCGGCAGGTGTTCCTCCGGCGTGAAGTTCACCTCGCCGGCCACGTGCGCCCGGTACCCGGTGGAGTCGAAGCGGGTCAGCGGCCCGAGACCGGACCGGCCCGCCAGCGTGGCGTCCCAGTACTCCGCAACGCCCCAGCCGTTCGGTGCCACCACGCCGATCCCGGTCACCACGACGTCGGTCATCCCCGGCTCCACTCCGGCTCGGCGAGCACGATCGCGCTCTGGAAGCCGCCGAAGCCGCTCGCCACGCTGAGCACCGTGCGCACCCGCTGTTCCCGCGCCACCAGCGGCACGTAGTCGAGGTCGCACTCGGGATCGGGCACGTGCAGGTTGGCCGTGGGCGGCACCACCGAGTGCTCGATCGCCAGCGCGCTGGCGGCGAACTCCAGGGCGCAGACCGCGCCCAGCGAGTGCCCGATCATCGACTTGATCGAGCTGACCGGCACCCGGTAGGCGTGGTCGCCCAGGCTCTTCTTGAACGCGGCGGTCTCGTGCCGGTCGTTCTGCTTGGTCGCCGAGCCGTGCGCGTTGACGTAGCCGATGTCCTCGGGGTTCATCCGGCTGCGGTCGAGCGCGACCCGGATCGCCTCGGCCATCTCGTTCCCGTCGACCCGCAGCCCGGTCATGCTGTAGGAGTTGCAGCGCCCGGCGTAGCCGGTGACCTCGGCGTAGATGTGCGCGCCGCGCCGGATCGCGTGCTCCCGCTCCTCCAGCACGAACATCGCCGCGCCCTCGCCGAGGGCGAAGCCGTTGCGGGTCAGGTCGAAGGGGCGCGAGGCGCTCTCGGGTTCGTCGTTGCGCGGGGTGGTCGCCTTGATCGCGTCGAAGCAGGCCACCGTGATCGGGGAGATCGCCGCGTCCGAGGCGCCGGCCAGCATCACGTCGGCCGCGTCGTCGCGGATCAGGTCGCAGGCGTGCGCGATCACGTCGATCCCCGAGGTGCATCCGGTCGACACCACGCCCACCGGGCCCTCCGCCTCGACCAGCCAGGCCAGTTCGGTGGCCATCGAGGACGGGACGAAGTAGTCGTAGAGGTACGGGACGCCGTGCGCGTCGTCGACCAGCCGCTCGCGGCCCTCGTCGCTCACCACGGCGAACTCGCGGTCCAGACTGATCGTCATCCCACAGGCGGTGCCGGCCATCACCCCGGTGCGGATCGGGTCGTTGACGCCCGACACTCCCGAGTCGTCCAGCGCCTCGCGCGCGGCGACCACCGCGAACTGCGCGGTGCGGTCCCATTGACGGATCTGACGCTGCGTCAATCCAGCGGCCTGCGGGTCGAAGTCGCACTCGGCGGCGACCCTGGACCGGAACGGCGAGGGGTCGAAGGTCGAGATCGTCCGGGTCGCGGTCCGGCCGGCCGTCAGCAGCTCCCAGAACGCCTTGGTGCCCACCTCGCCCGGTGCCACCACGCCGATCCCGGTGACCACCACGCGCCGGCGGCCGTCGTCAACTCCCACCACTGCTCCCCCTGTCGATCTCCCCGTGCGTGTCCGGCGTCATGCCCTGACCTCCTGTCCGTGCGCCCCGTCCGCGGGCTCGGGCGGGCGGGGACTTGAGCCGGAACAGATCGTCCTGGCAGGCGTTCGCGGCGGCTTCGAGCCGCCGTCCACGCGCCTCCGGCCCCCCGCCTTCCCGCCGCGGCGGGAAGGGCCGCACGCACGACGGCGGCGGCGCCGCACCCACGGCGGCGGGAAGACGACGCGAACCGGCGTCGAAGGGCGCCCCCTAGCGTCTGGCCGCATGGACATCGACACCGACATCTGCGTGGTCGGCGGCGGCCCGGCCGGGCTGACCCTCGCCCTGCTGCTGGTCCGCTCGGGCCTGCGCGTCACCGTGCTGGAACGCAGCCGCTCCCTGGACCGGGCCTACCGCGGCGAGATCCTCCAACCCGGCGGCCAGGCCTTGCTGGACGAGCTGGGCGTGCTCGGCCCGGCCCGGGCGCACGGCGCCGTCGAGCACGACCGCTTCCTGCTCGAGGAGCACGGACGCGTCCTCATCGACGGCGACTACCGGCGCCTGCCCGGGCCGTACAACTGCCTGCTGAGCCTGCCCCAGCGGCACCTGCTGACCGAACTGCTCGCGGCCTGCGAACGCCACGAAGGATTCCGCCAGTTCGCGGGCACCAAGGCCACCGCCCTGATCGAGGAGGGCGGCTTCGTCCGCGGTGTGGTCGCGGGCGGCGCGGGCGGCTCCCCCGACCGGGTGGTGCGGGCGCGCTGCGTCGTCGCCGCGGACGGCCGCTTCTCCAAGGTCCGCTCGCTCGCCGGGATCGGCTACCGTCGCCAGGAGCTGTTCAGCCAGGACGTCCTGTGGTTCCGGTTGAGCGCACCGCCGCGCACGGACACCCGACGCCCGTGCGACGTCCGGGTCTTCCGGGCCGGCGGCAATCCGGTACTCAGCTACCGCTCGGTGCCCGAGGCGCTCCAGCTCGGCTGGACCCTCCCGCACGGCGGCTTCCGCAAGCTGGCCGACCGCGGCATCGGCCACATCGTCGACCAACTCGTCGACGCCGCACCGGAGTACGCCGACCTGATCCGCCAGGAGATCACCGGCTTCGGCGACGTCTCCCTGCTGGACGTCTTCTCCGGCAGCGCCGAGCACTGGGTGCGCGACGGCCTGCTCCTGATCGGCGATGCCGCCCACACCCACAGCCCGATCGGCGCCCAGGGGATCAACCTGGCCGTCCGCGACGCCGTCGCGGCCCACCCGGTGCTGGTCGAGGCCGTCCGCGGCGGCGACGCCGGCGCGGCCCGGCTCGCCCCGTACGAACGGCAACGCCGCCCCGAAGTGGAACGGATCACCCGGATCCAGCAGGTCCAGAGCCGCATGATGCTCTCCACCGGGCGCATCTCCTCCACGGTGCGCCCCCGGGCCGCGGCGCTGGTGTCCAGGACCCCGCTGTACGGGGCCATGCTGCGCCGGATCGCCTTCGGCACCGCGCCCGTCCGGCTGCGCGCCGATCTGCTCGCCGGGGCGGGGCGGTGAGCGGCGGGGCAGCGATCGCCGCCGGCGACTCGGCGACGGCGAGCGGGGTGCTCCTCGCCCTCGCCGTCGTCCTCGCCAGCGCGTTCGTCTGCGGCCGGATCGCCGCCCGGGTGCGCCAGCCCGTCGTCATGGGGGAGATCGTCGGCGGGGTGGCCCTCGGCCCCAGCCTGCTCGGGCTGCTGCCGGGGCACCTGGACGCCTCACTGTTCCCGGCGGAGGTCCAGTCCTACCTGCGGGTGCTGTCCCAACTGGGCCTGGTGCTCTTCATGTTCACCGTCGGCCTGCGCTTCGACGTCGGCCACCTGCGCGGCGCCGGGCGCCGGGTGACAGCGGTGTCGCTCAGCTCGGTGGCCCTGCCGTTCGCGCTCGGCGTGGGGCTCGCGGTGCTGCTCTACCCCTGGTTCGACAAGGCCCAGTTGAGCACCGACGGGAGGCTCGGCCCGGCCCTGTTCCTGGGCGCGGCGATGTCCATCACGGCCTTTCCCGTCCTCGCCCGGATCATCGCCGAGCGACGGATGCAGCACGACCCGCTCGGCAGCCTGTCATTGGCCTGCGCGGCCTTCCAGGACTTCCTCGCCTGGTGCGCGCTGGCGGTGGTGGTGGCGGTGGTGGAGGCCAAGGGCCTCTGGTCGCTGGGACGGCTGGCGCTCGACACGGCGGTGGTGGTCCTGGTGCTGGTCGGCGTCGTCCGCCCGCTCCTGTCCCGGCTGCTCGCCCCCGGCCGGCGCCGTCCCCTCCCCCGGCCGTGGATCCACGCGGTGCTCGTCACCGGCACCCTGGTCACCGCCTGGGTCACGGCCGAGATCGGCCTGGACGCGGTGTTCGGGGCGTTCATGTTCGGTGCGGCGGTGCCCCGGGACCGGATCGAGGCGATCGCGCCCGACGTCCCGGAGCAGATCGAGCGGGCGGGTCTCCTGCTGCTGCCGGCCTTCTTCGCGGTGACCGGCCTCGCCGTCGACCTCACCGGCCTCGGGCTGCGCGGCCTGGCCGTCGTGGCGGCGGTGCTGGTGGCGGCCTGCGCCGGCAAGTTCGTCGGTGCGGTCGCCGCCGCCCGGGCCACCGGCTCGAGCCGGCGCGAGGCGCGGGTGCTCGGCATCCTGCTCAACGCCCGGGGCCTGACCGAGCTGGTCATCCTCAACGTGGGCCACCGGCTCGGGGTGATCGACACCCGGATGTTCACGGCCATGGTCGTGATGGCCCTGGTCACGACGCTGATGACGGGGCCGCTCCTGGAGCGCCACGCGGCGGGCTCCGCCGGATCCGCCACGCTCCCGGACCCGGCGCCCGAGGCCGCACAGGCCTCGCGGGCGCCCTCCTGAGGGCGGGCCGGCCACGACCTCCGGGGGGCGTGCCCCTCACGGCGGCTCCGTCCACCCGGAGACCCGGCGCAGCCGCCGACTCAGCCGCCGCTCGACCGGGCTGAGTGGAACGTCGGGGCGCAGCCGCTCCGGGTGCCCCGACGGTGGCCCGCCCCCGGCAGGGCCGCCCGGCTCGCCGGGCCGCCGGACCGGCCCGGGCTGCGGCGGCGGGGCCACGTAGCCGGCCATCTGCCCCAGCGCCGCCAGTCCGCGCAGGAGCACGGCCAGCAGATCGAGGAGCCGTTCGTTCGGTTCGCACATCCGCCGAGCATGGCGACCGGTCCTGAAGCGCGGTTCGAGCGGTACGGGAGGGGCGCCGGGCACGGCGAAGGACAGCCCGGCACCCTCGGAACCACTGGAGCATGGCCACGGCGCCGTCGGAGCTGCGGGTGCCCGTCACGCTGACGATCCGCCGCAGGAGGGTCGGGCGTGTCCGAGGGTTCCCGCCGGACCGGCCCCGAGCCTCACTGGTACCGGTAGGTGGCGGCCACCGCGAGGTGGTCGCTGCCGTCCCGGGGCAGGGTGCGGGAGTCCACCGGCTTCAGCCCGCCCTTGCTCATGATCTGGTCGATCCGCGCCATCGGGAACGCCGCGGGCCAGCTGAAGCCGAAGCCGTCCCCGGCCGCGCCCTGGGCCGAGCGCATCTGCGAGGTGACCGGTGCCAGGCTGCGGTCGTTCATGGTGCCGTTGAGGTCGCCGAGCAGCAGGACCTTCTTCACCGGCTCGGCCTGGATCGCGTCGCCGAGCGCCTGGGCGCTGACGTCCCGCTGGTGGGCGGTGAAGCCGCTCTCGGCCTTGAGCCGGACGGACGGCAGGTGCGCGACGTACACCGCGACCGGGCCCTGGGGGGTGGTGACCCGGGCCCGGAAGGCCCTGGTCCAGCCGATCTTCAGGTCCACCGGGGAGACCTCGCCGATCGGGTACTTCGACCAGAGCCCGACCGTCCCCTCCACCGTGTGGTGCGGGTACGCCCCGGCGAGCCCGGTCTCGTACGACCGCAGCTGGTTGCCGGCCAGTTCCTGGAGCGCGACGATCTGGGCGTCCGAGGCGACCAGGCCGCGGATGGTGCCCGGCACGTCGGTGTTCCCGGCCTCGACGTTGTGGGTGACCACCGTCCAGTCGCCGGTGCCGCCGCTCTTGTCGGACACCAGCCCGCCGAACAGGTTGGCCCACAGCACGGCGGGCACCAGCAGGGCGAGCAGCGCGGTGGCGGAGCGGCGCAGCAGCGCGGGCACCAGCAGCACCGGGACGGCCAGGCCGACCCAGGGCAGAAAGGTCTCCAGCAGGCTGCCGAGGTTGCCGACGCTGTTCGGCATCTCGGCGTGGAAGGCCAGCAGCACCGCGGTGAGCAGGGCCAGCAGGGCGATCACCAGTCCGCGCCGCCAGGTGTTGCCGCCCCTGGCGTCCGGTCCCCAGTGCCGCAGGCCGAGGAAGCCACCGGTCCGGTCGGCGGGCGTGCCCGCGTCCTCGGGGACGGTGGTCCGCTCGGTGCTGTCCGCCTGCGCCATGCGTGGCTCCCGTCGCTCGTGCCGTCGCCGGTCCGGCGGCCGGTCCGTGGTACGGGCGCGGCGCCGGACTGGTGCCGGTTTGATCGGATACCCGGCTCAGCCTATGCCGGGACAGACGCGCGCTTCCGGGACCGGGTTCCGGCGTGGCCCGGTTTGGTGAGCCAGGCCACGCCGGGCACGAAGCATGCGCTCCGACGCGCTATGGGGGTTCGGAGGACCCGTTTCTAGCGGGGGGCGACGCCGTCGAGGACGGAGTCGACCAGTTTGCGGGACAGCTCCGGGTCCTCCAGGTCGGAGTCCTCCGACAGGATGCTGCGGTAGAGGATCGGCCCCATCAGCAGGTCGCCGAGCAGTTCCACGTCGAGGTCGTCGCGGATCACGCCCTCGGCGACGGCCCGCCGGATCAGGTGCAGCCCGACCTCGCGGCGCGGCCTGATCACCCGCTCTCGGTAGGCGGTGTACAGCTCGGGCAGGGTCTGCATCTGCCCGAGCGCCGCCTTGAGCACCCAGCGGGTGCGCTTGGCGAGGCCGCGGCGGCGGATGTAGTCGACCATCGCGATCAGGTCCTCGCGGGCGCCACCGCCGGTGGGGGCCGGGATCGGCTCCTCCAGCCGGCTGACGACGTCGACCAGCAGGGCCTCCTTGTTGGGCCAGCGCCGGTAGATGGTGGCCTTGCCGACGCCGGCGGCGGTGGCGATGCCCTCGATGGTGAGTTCGGACAGCGTGTTGCCGTCCGCCATGAGGTCCTCGACGGCGGTGAAGATGGCCTGCTCGGCGGCCTCGCTGCGGGGCCGGCCGCGGCGTACCGCCGCGCAGGGCTGCCCGGTGTCGGCGCTCGGCGTGTCCGTCCTCATCCCGGCTGTCTCTCCCTCGCTGGGTCCCGGGCCCGCGGGCGCCGTGGTGTGTCGGTCGATCGGGTCCACGGGCGGGGTCGCCCCCACCCCGGGCCGAGGCCCTGCCGACCGGATGCACCGGTCGGCAGGGCCATTGTCGCTCAGTCGACTCGCAGGTCGGTCGATCCGCGGGTCGGACCTCCGCGCGGGTCAGGCCTCCGCGGCCGCGGCCTCCCGGGCCCGGTCCTGCTGCTCGGGGGCACCGGGGCCGCCCGGGCCGGCGGCCGGGGCCGCGGCGCGGCGCGGCAGCAGGAACCACGCGACCAGCGCGCCGACCAGCGAGATGCCGACCGAGAGCGCGGCCACCACGTGCATGGCGTGGATGAAGGCGTCGTTCGCCGGGGCGATCAGCGCCTTGCCCGCGCCGTTCGGGAGCCGGTCGGCGATGGCCAGGGTGGCCTCCAGCGACTCGCCCGCCTTGTCGCGCAGCCCCTCGGGCAGGTGGGTGAGGGTGTCGGTCATCCCGTCGCGGTAGACGGTGGAGAGCACCGCGCCGAGCACCGCGACCCCGAGCGAGCCGCCGACCTGGCGGAAGGTGTTGTTGACGGCCGAGCCTGCGCCCGCCTTCTCGCGGGGCAGCGAGCCCATGATCGCGACGGTGACCGGCGGCATGACGTGCGCCATGCCCGTACCCATGACCAGGCCGAGCACGATCAGCACCCAGATCGGCGTGGTCGCGGTCAGCACGGTGTAGCCGACGAAGCCGAGCGCGACCAGGACCATGCCGCCGGCGGCGGTGGCGGCGACGCCGAGGCGCTCGACCACCAGCCGGGCCCGCGGGGCGAACAGCAGCTGGGCGACGGCCAGCGGCAGCATCAGCAGACCGGCCTGGAGCGCGCTGTAGCCGCGCACGCTCTGGATGTAGAAGACGCCGAAGAAGGAGACGCCCATCAGCGCGAAGAAGATCACGCCGACCACGACCACCGAGGCGCTGAACACCTTGTTGCGGAACCAGGTGACGTCCAGGGCGGGGAACGGGATGCGGCGCTCGTAGAGGACGAACGCGGCCAGCGCGACCACGCCGAGCAGGGTCGGCCCCCAGGCCGCGAACGCAGTGAAGTCGGCCAGCTCGCCGCCCTTGATGATGCCGTAGATCAGCGCGACCAGGCCGACGATCGACAGCAGCACGCCGACCGGGTCGAGCGCGCCCGGGTCGGGGTCCTTGGACTCGGGCACCAGGATCGCCATCGCGATCACCGCGACGATCACGATCGGGACGTTGATCAGGAAGACCGAGCCCCACCAGAAGTGCTCGATCAGCACGCCGCCGGTGATCGGGCCGATGGCGATGGCCAGGCCGACCGCGCCGGCCCAGATGCCGATCGCCTTGGGCTGCTCCTCGCGCTCGAAGACGTTCATGATGATCGCCAGGGTGGCGGGCATCGCGAGCGCGGCGCCGACGCCCATCAGGCCGCGGTACCCGATGAGTTCACCGGGCGAGCCGGACATCGAGGACAGCAGCGAGGCCACGCCGAAGACCACCATGCCGGTCAGCAGGGCGAGCTTGCGGCCGAAGCGGTCGCCGAGCAGGCCCGAGGTGAAGAGCAGCCCGGCGAACACCAGGGTGTAGGAGTTGATCGACCACTCCAGGTCGCTCTGGGTGGCACCCAGTCCGACCGGGGCGGGGGTCGCGATGGTCTTCATCGCGACGTTGAGGATCGAGTTGTCGAGCACGACGACGAGCAGGGCGAGCACCAGGGTGCACAGGATCGCCCAGCGTCGGCGGTGGATGGCTTCCGGCACACGGCGTGGTGCGGCTGCGGTGGTCATTGGTCTTCCCGTCCGTGTTGGCGTGGCACTGGCGGGCATTTGCGAGTCGCGGACGTCTCGTAACCCCCCGGAACAGAGTAGCGCGCAATACGATACGAGACGAGTCCGTTTCATAAAAAAGCGGCAAAGCCCCGGTGGCGCACAGGGGCCGGTGTGGCGTGGATCGCACTGCGCCGACGGCACCCCTCTTTGCGCTCACGCCGGGGCGTGCAAGCATGGAGGTGATCCGGGGACGCCGTACGGCGCCACGAGACGACAACCCTTCAGGAGTCCGTTCGATGAACGCTTCTTCGCCTTCGCCTGCCCAGAACCAGCCGGCGAACGCCACCCTCTACGGCGGGGTCACCAACCGCCGCGTCACCGTCCGCGACCTCGCCGCCGCCAAGCAGCGCGGTGAGAAGTGGGCCATGCTCACCGCCTACGACGCCCTCACCGCAGGGGTGTTCGACGAGGCCGGGATCCCCGTCCTGCTGGTCGGCGACTCGGCCGGCAACTGCCACCTCGGCTACGAGACCACCGTGCCGGTGACCATGGATCAGATGGTGATGCTCTCCGCCGCCGTCGTCCGCGGCACCCAGCGCGCCATGATCGTCGCCGACCTGCCCTTCGGCTCCTACCAGGAGTCGCCCGCGCAGGCCATGCACAACGCGGCCCGGCTGATGAAGGAGGCCGGGGTCGGCGCGGTCAAGCTGGAGGGCGGGGAGCGCAGCGCCCGTTCGATCGAGCTGCTGGTCGAGGCCGGCATCCCGGTGATGGCCCACATCGGCCTCACCCCGCAGTCGGTGCACGCCTTCGGCGGCTACCCGGTCCAGGGCCGCGGCGACGAGGCGGCCCACCAGCTGCTGCGCGACGCCAAGGCCGTGCAGCAGGCCGGCGCCTTCTCGGTGGTGCTGGAGGCCGTCCCGGCCGAGCTGGCCGCCCAGGTCACCGAGCAGCTGGCGATCCCGACCGTCGGCATCGGCGGCGGCCCGGAGACCGACGCCCAGGTGCTGGTCTGGACCGACATGGCCGGCATGACGGCGGGCCGGGTGCCCAAGTTCGTCAAGAAGTACGCCGACCTGCGTGGCGTCCTCGGCGAAGCCGCCCGCGAGTTCGCCGCCGACGTCCGCACCGGCGCCTTCCCGGCCGAGGAGCACAGCTTCCACTGACGGACCCCGCGCCGGGTCGAACACCCGGCGGCGAGTGCGCGAACAACGGCCCCGCTCCCTGGTCGGAGCGGGGCCGCTGTCACGCCCGGACGGCCGGTGACAGCGGCCTGACAGTGGTGGCGGGCGCGCGACAGGGGGGTGACAGGCGGGGCGGACAACCTGGAGGCATGACAGGAATCGCCACCGCCCCGAACACGCGGGGAACAGCCGGGAACGCCGTCGAGGTGCACGGCATCGTCAAGCACTTCGGCTCGACCAAGGCCCTCAACGGCGTCGACCTCACCGTCCGCGAAGGAACCGTCCTCGCCCTGCTCGGCCCCAACGGCGCCGGCAAGACCACGCTGGTCCGCGTCCTCTCCACGCTGATCAAGCCGGACGCCGGCAGCGCGTTCGTCGGCGGCTACGACGTCGTGCGCCAGCCCAAGCAGCTGCGCCGCACCATCGGCCTGACCGGCCAGTACGCGTCCGTGGACGAGTTGCTGTCCGGCTACGAGAACCTCTACCTGATCGGCCGGCTGCTCGACCTCTCCAGCCGCGACTCCAAGGCCCGCGCCGCCGAGCTGCTGGAGCGCTTCTCGCTCACCGAGGCCGCCAAACGGACCGCCAAGACCTACTCCGGCGGCATGCGCCGCCGCCTCGACCTGGCCGCCAGCATGATGGGCCGCCCCCGGGTGCTCTACCTGGACGAGCCCACCACCGGCCTGGACCCGCGCACCCGCAACGAGGTCTGGGACGAGGTGCAGCGGATGGTCTCCGAGGGCAGCACCGTGCTGCTGACCACCCAGTACATGGAGGAGGCCGAGCAGCTCGCCGACGAGCTGACCGTCATCGACCGGGGCAAGGTCATCGCCAACGGCGGCGTCGCCGATCTCAAGGCCAGGGTCGGCGGCCAGATCCTCCAGGTCCGCCCGGCCCACCCGGCCGAACTGCCGGAGATGGCCCGCTGCCTGCACGAGAGCGGGATCACCTCCGCCACCGTCTCCCCCGACGACGGCCTGCTCGCGGTGCCGCTCGCCGGCGAGGAGCAGCTCACCGCCGTGATCGGGGTGCTCGGCGGACGCGGCTTCGCCATCGCCGGCATCGACACCAAGGTGCCCAGCCTGGACGAGGTCTTCCTCGCCATCACCGGCAAGCCCACCGCCGGCCCGGCCACCGCGCCCGCCGCCGCCCTCGTCAAGGAGCCCGTCGCATGACCACCGCCACGCTCACCCCCGCCCGCGCCAACACCGGGGCCGACGACACCCGGATCGGCGCGGCCGGCACCCTGCGCCACATCGGCGCGCTGACCCGCCGCAACCTGATGCGGATCAAGGCCGACCCGGAGTCGATGTTCGACGCCGTGCTGATGCCGATCGTCTTCACCCTGCTGTTCGTCTACGTCTTCGGCGGCGCGATCGCGGGCGGCCAGGACAGTTACATCCAGCGCCTGATCCCCGGCCTGCTCGGACAGACCGGCATGACGCTGGCGCTGGCCGTCGGCACCGGCCTGAACAGCGACTTCCAGACCGGGGTGATGGACCGTTTCCGCACCCTGCCGATCGGACGCGCCTCCGTGCTGCTGTCCAAGCTCGCGGCGGAGTCCCTGCGGGCGCTGCTCTCCTCCGCGATCCTGCTGAGCTTCGCGTTCGTCCTCGGCTTCGAGGTGAAGACCGGCGTACTGGAAGTGCTGGCCACGGTCGGCCTGTCGCTGGTGTTCGGCATGTCGATCGTCTGGATCTCGATGCTGCTGGGCATGGCGCTGCGCAGCCCCCAGGCCGTCCAGGGCGTCTCCATGCTGGTCCTGATGCCGATGCAGTTCGGCAGCTCGATCTTCGCGCCGACCGACACCATGCCCGGCTGGCTGCAGACCTTCACCGAGGTGAACCCGCTGTCCCAGCTGGCCGACGCCTCCCGCGCGCTGCTCAACGGCGAGGGCGCGGTGGCCCATCCGGTGATGGTCGTGCTGATCTGGTCCGCCGTCTCGACCGCGATCTTCGCCCCGCTCGCGGTGGCCCGCTTCCGCAAGCGGACCTGAGCGAGCCGGGGTGGGGGGCCGACGGCCAGGGACAGGACGCCGGCCGATGGGCGGGCCGGTCGGGCGGTGACCAGGGGACGGGCACCGGCCGACCGGCCCGCAGCCGTAGCCGCGGGCGCGGCCGTACCGGCGGGAGCAGCCGTACCCGGTAGGCGGGAGCAGCCGTACCCGGTAGTCAGTCGAGCAACTCCGACAGCGCCGCCTGGGTCTGCTCCTGGGTCATCTCCGCGCCCACCGCGTGGGCCGCCTCGAAGGCCTCCTCCCCCAGCAGCTCCCGCAGCGCGGCGGCCGACCGCTCGCGCTCCACCCGTTCCAGGTAGCCGCCCTTCGGGCCGTTCAGCCCCTTGTGCGCCCCGAGCAGCACCACCGCCTGCCGGGCGCGCTCCAGGTCGCCGTACCGCTCCGCGAAGGCGCGCAGCACCCCGACCGCGGCGGGCACCACCATGACCGTCATCTGCTCGGCGAAACCGCTCGCGGCCGTCATCTCCAGCAGCCGGCGTCGGCCCTCCCGCATCTGGGCGAGGCCCAGCTCGGGCTCACCGGACCGGGCCGTCACCCAGCCGCGGGTGCTGAGCAGCAGCCCGCTCACGATGCCCGGTACGAACCCGCCATCGGTGATCAGGTCGAGCTCGTCCAGCGCGGCCAGGGCCTCCTGGTACTCGCCGCGGTGGGCTTGGAGGCCGGCGAGCGTCAGGTAGCCGATCAGCACGGCGCCGGTGGTGGACTGGTTCAGCGCCGGGGAGTCGATGCCCGCCAGCGCCTCCCGGACGATCCGCTCACCGCGTTCCATGTCCCGCTCCAGCAGGACGCTGCCCAGGTTCACCTTCAGCATCGGCACCTCGTGCGGCGCGCCCAGTTCCTCGGCCAGTCCGATCGCCCGCTCGTACGCGGCGGCGGCGCCCTCGGTGTCGCCCCGGTTGGCCAGCGACTCGCCCCAGGCCGACAGCGCCTGGGACACCCCCCAGAGGTCGCCGGCCTGCTCGAACAGCTCCAGGGAGCGCCGGCCGTCCCGCAGGCTCTGCTCCTCGCCCTCCGGCCAGTCGTTCAGCATCCTGGCCCGGACCTGCAGGGCGAACGCCAGGTCGTTCGCGTCGCCGTACCGCTCGCAGCCGCGGACGGCGTCGTCCATCAGGTCCTTCATCAGCTCCAGGCGGCCGGCCAGGAAGGCGCTGAACACCCGCATCAGCGCCGGGAACCGGTAGGACTGCGGCAGGTCCCCGGTGTAGACGTCCAGCAGCCGCTCGGCGGTCCGGACCGCCTCCGGGTTGCCGAGCACGTCCAGGTTCCCCTCGAACAGCCCGATCAGCCCGAACACGGCGAGCAGCCGACGGGCCTCCTCGACCACCCCCTCGGGCATCGGCACGCCGTACGCCAGCACGTTGCGCTCCAGCGGCACCGGCGGCGGGGCGTCCGGGCGGAACGGGTCCGGGCCGAGCCCGGCGATCGCGCTGTACCAGCCGCGGGCCTCCATGCTGTAGCCGCGCAGCGACCAGTACCAGCCCATCCCGAGGCCGAGGACCAGCGCCTGTTCCTCGTCGGCGAGGTCGATCGCGCGGCGCAGCGCGGCCCGGATGTTGTCCTGCTCCCGCTCCAGCACGGCCAGCCAGTGCAGTTGCCGCGGGCCGTGGATGTTCAGGTCGGCGGTGGCGACCAGCGCGCGGAAGTGCGCCAGGTGGCGGGCCCCGGTGGCGTCGCGCTCGGCGGCGGACTCGGCGAGGCGCTCGGTGGCGTACTCGTGGATGGTCTCCAGCATCCGGTAGCGCGGCTGGCCGCCGTCGTCGGCCAGGTCGGCCACCAGCAGGGACTTGTCGACCAGGGAGAGCAGCAGGTCGGCGACCTCCCGGCCGACCACCTCGGTGCCGTCGGCGCAGACCGCCTCGGCGTCCTCCAGCTGCCAGCCGCCCGCGAACACCGAGAGCCGGCGCAGCACCGCCCGCTCCCGCTTGCCCAGCAGGTCCCAGCTCCAGTCGACCACCGCGCGCAGGGTCTGCTGGCGCGGCAGCAGGGTGCGGCTGCCGGCGGTGAGCAGCGCGAACCGGCCGTCCAGGCGGTCGGCGATCTGGCGGGCCGTCATCACCCGCAGCCGGGCGGCGGCCAGTTCGATGGCCAGCGGCAGGCCGTCCAGGCGGCGGCAGATCTCGGCACAGGCCTGCGGGTCGCTCCGCGGGTCGAAGCCGGGACGGGCGGCGGCGGCGCGCTCGGTGAACAGCCGCAGGGCCACCGGGTCGGGCAGCGGCTCGACCGGCAACACCGTCTCGCCGGGCACGCCGAGCGGTTCGCGGCTGGTGGCGAGCACGGTCAGTCCGGGGCACTCGGCGAGCAGGGTGTCGACGAGGTCGGCGGCGGCCTGGATCAGGTGCTCGCAGTTGTCCAGGACGAGCAGCATCCGGCGGTGGCCGCAGTACTCGACCAGTCGGCGCACCGGATCCTCGGCGCGCTTCTCGATCACCTCGGCGACCACGCTGCTGCTGTGCAGCACGATCTCGCGCAGGCCCAGGGCGGAGACCACCGCGGCGGGGACGGCCTCCGGGCTCTCCAGTGGGGCGAGTTCGGCCACCCAGACGCCGTCCGGCCAGTGCCCGGCGGACTGCTCGGCGCGGCCGGCCTCGACCGACAGCCGGGTCTTGCCGGAGCCGCCCGGGCCGGTCAGGGTGACCAGTCGGCGGTCCGCCGTCAGGAGGCGGCGCAGGGCGGCGAGGTCGCCCTCCCGGCCGACGAAGCTGGTCAGCCGGCCGCGCAGGTTGCCCGCGGCGCGCGGGAGTTGGGGCGCGGGGGCGGCCGGGAGCGCCGGCAGCTCGGGCTTGCGCTGCGGCTGCGGCCCGGGTTTCGGCTCCGGTTCCGGTCCCGGTCCCGGTCCCGGTTCCGTGGACTTGAGCAACTCGGCGTGGAACACCTGGAGTTGGCGGCCGGGGTCGGTGCCGAGCTCGTCCGCCAGGGCGCGCCTGGTGCGCTCGTAGTGGCGCAGCGCCTCGGCGGTGCGGCCGCTCTCGTGCAGCGCCCGCAGCATCAGCAGCTGCAAGGGCTCGTCCAGCGGCTGTCGTTCGCACAACTCGGCGAGTTCGGCTACCAGTTCGGCGGCCCGGCCGAGTCCGAGATCGGCGGTGATCCGGTGGCGGCGCACCTCGTCCCGCTGGGCCTCCAGCCGGGCGGCCGGGCCGGCCCGGTCGGGCAGGTCCGCCAGGGCGGGACCGCGCCACAGCGCCAGCGCGGCGCGCAGCCGTTCGGCGGCCAGCGTGTGGTCGCCGGTGTCGAGGGCACGGCGGCCCTCGGTGCTCAGCCGCTGGAAGTCGGCGAGGTCGGTGGCCGGGCCGGTCAGCCAGTACCCGGCCGGTCCGGAGCCGATTCGCTCCCGGCCGATGGTGCGGCGCAACCGGCCGACCAGGGTCTGCAGCGCGGCGGAGGAGTCCTGCGGCGGCTCGGCCTCCCACACCTCGTCCACCAGCAGGTCAGCCGGGACGGGCCGGCCCTGCCGCAGGGCGAGCGCGGTGAGCAGCGCCCGCAGCCGGGCACCGCCGAGCGGGACCGGCGTGCCGTCGTCGTGGTGGGCCGTGGTGGTGCCGAGGATGCCGTAGTGCACCGGTCCATTCTGGTCGATCGCCCGGAGTCCGGGCGCACAATTGTTCCGGCGGCCACTGCGCCCGCCGTTCCGTCGGGCACCCCGCCCGCGCGCCCGACGGAACCGGACGGCGCCCCTCGGACGTTCACCCTGAGCGGCTTGTCCGGTCACCGGCCCGCCCGGCATGATCGACCCCAGCCCGTACCCGCCACCTCCCTCTGCACCCGGAGCACCCACAGATGACCTTCGCCGCCATGCCGCGCTCCCGCAGCGAGGACCGCCGGATCAGCCCGGTGTTCTGGGTGCTCCTCGCCACCCTCGGCACCTCTGCCTGGGCGGTGTACTCGGGCTACGGCAACGCCCGGTTCGGGGTGTTCCTGTTCGTGGTGTCGGGCTGGATGGTCTCCCTCTGCCTGCACGAGTACGCCCATGCGCGCACCGCGCTGCACGGCGGCGACATCACCGTCGGCGCCAAGGGGTACCTCACGCTCAACCCGCTGAAGTACACCAACGTGCTGCTCAGCTTCGTACTGCCGATCGTCTTCGTGATCCTCGGCGGCATCGGCCTGCCCGGGGGCTCGGTGTGGATCGAGCGCCACCGGATCCAGGGCCGGCTCAAGCACAGCCTGATCTCGGCGGCCGGGCCGCTGGTGAACCTGGTGTTCGCCGCGGCGCTGCTGGTCCCGGTCGGCGCCGGCTGGCTGGACGGCTCCGACGTGCACGCCACCTGGTACGGCTACGAGCTGAACGTCTCGCCGTTCGCCTGCGCCCTCGGCTTCCTCGGCCTGCTCCAGCTCAGCGCGGCCCTGCTGAACCTGCTGCCGGTGCCCGGCCTGGACGGCTACGGGATCATCGAGCCCTGGCTCTCCGCCAAGACCCGGCGCTCGGTCGAGCCGTTCGCGCCGTACGGCATGCTCGCGGTGTTCGCGCTGCTGTGGCAGCCCGAGGTGAACTCGTTCTTCTTCGGGATCGTCCACGACCTGATGGGCCTGTTCGGCGTGGACACCGACTACGCGACGGTCGGCCGGTACCTGTTCAGCTTCTGGAAGAACTAGGCAGGAACTAGGCCCGCTCGGCCGCCTCCGCCAGCTTCGCCCGGCGCCGGTTCATCCACAGCACGTTGCTGGCCACCCCGGCCAGCGGCAGCCAGATCAGCCCGAGCCAGAAGCCCTGGACCACCGAGACCACGGCGGCCGCCAGCGCGAGGACGACGACGAGCAGGGCGAAGAGGGACGTGCGAGGCATGGCGCGGGGCTCCTAGGACCGGGTACGGACGGCCGGGTGACGGCCGCCCCCCATTGTCGCCGACCTCACCTCCGGAGGGGTTCCAGGGGTGAGGTCGGCGCGGCGCTCCCGGGTCACACGTCGGTGATCCGCAGGCCCGCGTGGGCCTTGTAGCGGCGGTTGACCGAGATCAGGTTGGCCACCAGGGCCTCCACCTGGTGGGCGTTGCGGAGCCGGCCGGAGTAGATGCCGCGCATGCCGGGGATCAGGCCGGCCAGCGCCCGCACCACGTCGGTGGCGGCCCGGTCGTCACCCAGCACCATGACGTCGGTGTCGATCCGCTCCACCGACTCGTCCTGGAGCAGCACCGCCGAGAGGTGGTGGAAGGCGGCGGTGACCCTGGAGTCCGGCAACAGGGCGGCGGCCTGCTGGGCGGCGCTGCCCTCCTCCGGCTTCAGCGCGTACGCGCCCTGCTTGTCGAAGCCGAGCGGGTTGACGCAGTCGACGACGATCTTTCCGGCCAGTTCCTCGCGCAGCGCGGTCAGGGTGGCGGCGTGGCCCTCCCACGGCACCGCGACGATCACCACGTCGCTCTCCCGGGCGACGGTGGCGTTGTCGGCACCGCGCACGCCGACGCCCAGCTCGGCGGCCGAGGCCTCGGCCCGGGCGCCGTCGCGGGAGCCGATGATCACCTGCTGGCCGGCCTTGGCCAGCCGCAGGGCCAGTCCGCGCCCCTGGTCGCCGGTGCCGCCGAGGACGCCGACCACCAACTGCGAGACGTCCGGCAGCTCATGGGCCGGGTTTGTCGCTGAATCGAGGGAAGTCATGGGCCGATCTTCCCAAACCGAAGGCCGTGCGCGACATCCTGGCCCGCATGGACGCTGTGAGAGTTTCGGCACTCCGGGAGCGCCTCGCGGGCACCGGCTGGCTGGAGGCGGTCGGCGGCTTCGCCGGTTCGCTGCGGCGCTCGGTGGAACGGCGCGGGGCGGGCGAGCTGCTGCTGGTCGGCACCGAGGCGTACGAGCCCTGGCACCTGGCCGCCCACCTGGAGGACGAGGCCGCCTGGTCGGCCGTCCCCCGGCTGGCCCCCACCCTGCTGCGGCACCGCCCGCCCGCCACCGCCCCGACCCATCTGGCGCACGACCTGCGACGGCTCACCGAGGCCGGGCGCGGCGCCACCGTGCTGGTGGTGGCCCCGGCGGCGGTGGGTGCCCCGCTGCTGGAGCGGGTGCGGGACGCCCGCCGGCACGGCGCGACCGTGCTCGCCCTGGACGGCGCCGGCCTCGTCGACCCCTCGACCGACGGTGGCCCCGCCGGCCCCACCGACCCCGCCGACCCCGCCGATCTCGCCGGCCTCGCGGATCTCGCCGGCCTCGCGCACGAGCGCCTCGCCGTCGGCACCGCCGCCGAGGAGCCCTTCGACCTCGCCCAGCACCTGGTCAGCGCCGCCGCCGGGCAGCCGGTCGGCCGCCGCTCCGCCCTGGGCCGGCTGGCCGAGCTCGCCGGCCGGCTCGCCTCGGCGCCCTCGCTCAGCCGCTGGTGAAAAAACCCTTTGCGGGGAGTCGAGCAGCCGTCCCAGGATGGTGCTCCGTGAACGACGACGAACCACCGCATACCGGTCGACCACGCGAGCTGCTGCGCTCGCTGGCGCCCGACCTTGCCCCCTGGCGCGCCTCCCGCGACTTCCGCTACCTGTGGACCAGCGGCTGCGTCACCAGCTTCGGCAGCTTCCTGACGTACGTCGCCCTGCCGATGCAGATCAAGGAGCTCACCGACTCCTCCTTCGCGGTCGGCCTGATCGGCGCCGTCGAACTCGTTCCCCTGATCGTCTTCGGCCTCTGGGGCGGCGCCCTCGCCGACGCCCTGGACCGCCGCAAGCTGGTGCTGCGCTCCGAGGCCGCGCTCGGACTGCTCGCCGGACTGCTGCTGCTCAACGCCCTGCTGCCGCGCCCGGTGCTCTGGCCGCTCTACCTGGTGGCCGCGCTGGTCGCGGCCTGCGACGGCCTCCAGCGCCCGGCCCTGGACTCACTGCTGCCGCGGATCGTCGCGCACCAGCACCTGACGGCCGCCTTCGCGCTCAAGTCCCTCTACCACAACGTCGCTTCGGTGGCCGGGCCGGCGCTGGCCGGTGTCGTGGTGGCCTTCTCCGGGGTGCAGACCGCGTACGCGCTGGACGTGCTGACCTTCGTCGTCTCGCTGCTGCTGCTGGCCCGGATCAGGGCCGTGCCGCCGCCCACCGGCGCCGAGCGCCCGTCCGTACGGGCGGTGCTCACCGGCGTGCGGTACGCGTGGAGCCGCAAGGACCTGCTCGGCACCTACGCGATCGACACCTGCGCCATGCTGTTCGCCTTCCCGGTGGCCGTCTTCCCGTTCCTGGCCTCGGAGTTGGGCGCGAACTGGGCGCTCGGCCCGATGTACGCGGCCTCCGCGGTCGGCGGCCTGCTGGTCGGCGCGACCAGCGGCTGGACGTCCCGGGTCCACCGGCACGGCCGGCTGCTGGTGGTGGCCGCGGTCGGCTGGGGCGCGGCCATGACGCTGGCCGGGCTGGCCGGGAACGTCTGGGTGGTGCTGCTCGGCCTCGCCCTGGCCGGCGGCGCGGACCAGGTCAGCGGGATCGCCCGCTCCACCATGTGGAACCAGTCCATCCCGGACGAGGTCCGCGGCCGGATGGCCGGGGTCGAGCTGCTCAGCTACTCCGTCGGCCCCCAGCTCGGCCAGGTCCGGGCCGGCACCGTGGCCGGCCTGCTCGGAGTCCGCGCCGCCGTCTGGACCGGCGGGCTGGCCTGCGTAGCCGCCGTCCTCGCCGTCGCCGCCGCCCTCCCCAGGCTCCTCGCCCACGACGACCGCACCGACCCCCACACCGCAGCCGTCCGCGCCGCCCACGAACGCGCCCAACAGGAGGCACCCGCCGCAGCGTGACCGGACCGAGCGGTCCCACTCACTGCGGCGCACGGTCATGGCGCTACTCGTCCCCCTCGTCCCTCGGCTGGTCGGTCCAGCGGGGGTCGTTCTGCCACTCGCGGTTGCGTTCGTCCGCGATCTGGAGGGCGTGGGCGGCCTCGTCGGGGGTGGCGTAGGGGCCGAGGCGGTCCTTGGCGGGGCACTCGGGGCCCTCCTCGACCTTCCGGTGCTTGATGCAGTAGAACCACTCGCCGGGCCGGCCGGTCGGCTTGCGGTGGAATCCGAGGGGCATGGCGCTCTCCCGTCCAGAGTTGGGGTCGGTACCGATCATTCCCCGGGCAGGGCCGATCCGCACACCACCCGGGGACGACGGGGACCGGCGGCTAGACTCGCCGCCATGGCTCTCGTACCCGGCATCCAGTCCCCCACCCGCAAGGTCCCGGCGCACATCGCGCGCCCCGAGTACGTCGGCAAGCCCGCGCCGACGCCGTACACCGGGCCCGAGGTGCAGACCGCCGAGACGATCGAGAAGATGCGGATCGCGGGCCGGATCGCAGCCCGGGCGATGGAGGAGGCGGCGAAGCTGATCGCCCCCGGCGTCACCACGGACGCGCTGGACGCCGTCGCCCACGCGTACATGTGCGACCACGGCGCCTACCCCTCCGACCTGGGCTACCGCGGCTTCCCCAAGTCCGTCTGCACCTCCATCAACGAGGTGATCTGCCACGGCATCCCGGACTCGACGGTGCTTCAGGACGGCGACATCGTCAACATCGACGCCACCGCGTACATCCACGGCGTGCACGGCGACCTCAACGCCACCTATCTGGTCGGCGACGTGGACGAGGAGTCCCGGCTGCTGGTCGAGCGCACCCGGGAGTCCCTCAACCGGGCGATCAAGGCGGTCAAGCCGGGCCGTCAGATCAACGTCATCGGACGGGTCATCGAGTCCTACGCCAAGCGCTTCGACTACGGCGTCGTGCGGGACTTCACCGGACACGGCATCAACACGTCGTTCCACTCCGGCCTGATCGTCCCGCACTACGACAGCGAGCGGGCCACCGAGGTGATCAAGCCCGGCATGACCTTCACCATCGAGCCGATGCTCACCCTGGGCACCTACGACTACGAGATCTGGCCGGACGGCTGGACGGTCGTCACCAAGGACCGCAAGCGCACCGCCCAGTTCGAGCACACCCTGGTGGTCACGGCGGACGGCGCGGAGATCCTCACCCTGCCGTGACCTCTGCGGCCGCCCCGAGCCGAAGGGGCGCGCCGGTGCCGAAAGGCAGGAGCGGGGGAGCGACGACCGTCGGCACCGGGCGAGTCGCAGTCAGCCGATCAGCCACTGCTCCTCGGCGACGGCGCCCACCTCGGTACAGGCGTCGGTGAGCACGTCCAGCACCCGCAGCGGGTCCGGCAGCGGCAGGTCGGGCCCGCGCAGCCACCGCACCTGGGAGCCGTCCGGCAGCGCGGCCGGCGGGAGCAGGGTGTACGAGCCCCGGCAGTGCCAACGCAGGCCGGGGTGCTCGGACATGGTGTCCGGGGTCGAGTCGAGCGCGCTGTCCCACCACTCGTCCTCGTCCTGCGGGGTGCCGCGGGTGGCGGTGAAGAACAGGTAGCGGTCCTCGCCGACGGCGGCGACCGGCCCCTCGACGCCCTGCGCGGTCAGCCGCTCCAGTGCCAGCCGCCCGGCCTCGGCCGGGACGTCCAGCACGTCGTGCACCCGCCCGGTGGCGGTGACGAAGTTGGCCTGGGGGTCGCGGGAGAGCCAGCGGGAGAGCTGTTCGGGGTCGGTGGTGGCCTGGGTCTGCCAGGCGAAGGAGACCGGGTGCTGGGCGGGGGCGGGGCAGGCCACCCGGTCGCAGGAGCACCGGTAGCCGGCCGGATGGGCGGCGGGTGCGAGGGGGAATCCGGCGCGCACGGCGCCGAGCAGCTGGTCCAGTCTGGCGGCCGGGTCCGCGCCGTCGGGCCGGGCCCGCTGTCGGTCACGCTTCTGCCACCAGGTCGTCCACCTGCTGCCGGCTTCCATCGGGCCCCTTCCGCGCAACTGCCGTGCCTGGTGCGACACAGCGTTCGACGTACCACTCCGACGCAACGCACAGCGCCCCCCGCTGCTTCCCGGGGCGGTGCTCGGCCCTGCTGTCCGCGCCCTGCCGGCCGCGTCCCGGGGTCACCGGACGGCCGACGCCCGGGTCTCGGTACGCATGTCGCGGCAGCACGCTGTCCGCGCCGGTGACGGCCGGAGGGCACGCAGACTCGCGCCTCGCCCGGCCCGTACGGGGCCCGCTGACCCGGGTGGACCCCGAGGGCGTAACAGGAAGGATAAGGGTGCGCGGGGCCTCCCGATGACCGGGGGCGGTGCCTCTCCGGTCACACCCCGGGCGCCCCGCCCTCACCGGGCCTCCCCCGCCGGGTGCTCCCGGCGTGGCCACCGCGTGGAGGTGAGACCCTTGAGGGGTGAAGAGCGCGGACACCGAATTCGTCGGCGGCCCCCTGGACGGGAAGGTCCTCCCGATCCCGCTGGGGCCGATGCTCGGCGTGCCCAAGAAGTACAAGGTCCCGGTCCCCGCGCACGACGACTCGCCCGCGCGCACACTGGTGTACGTCCGGAGCAAGCAGGTGCGCGGGCTCAGCTGGTTCTGGCGGTACGAGTACGACGAGGCGGCCTCCGGCTGACGGTCCGCCCGCCCGTTCCCCCTCCGCCTCCCCCGGTTCCCCTTCGCCTCCCCGTTTCCCCTTCGCCTCCCCCGGAGGTCGGCATGGCCAGGACGGTTCGGCACCCGGTGCGGCACCGCAGGAGCCGCGCGCAGGCGTCCGCCCACCACAACCGGCAGGTCGCCGGGGTTACCGGGGTGCTGCTGCTCGTGGTGTCCCTCTACTCCGTGACGATCGGCCCGGACGGCTGGCTCTGGTTCGCCTGGGCGGTGCTGCTGCTCGCCTGCGCGGCCCTGTTCGCGGTCCGCCCCTGAGCAGCCGCACCGCCCTCTCCCGCCGGCTCACCGGCGGGACCGGTCCCCCCGGGCCGGTCAGTCATCCTCGGCGAGGATGAGGTACAGCTTCTTGCGGGCCTCGGTCAGCACCGCCAGGCCCTTGGCGCGCTGCGCCTCGGTGCCCGTCCGCATCACCTGCTGGACCGCCTGGTCGACGGCGGCGAGCGCCTGGCCGACCTCCTGGACGGCCTCCCAGTCGACCTCCCGGCCTGCCTCGGCCCACGGCTCCGCCGGCCCGGACTCGGCCACGGCCCGGCCCGCCTCGGTGAGCGAGACCAGCCGCTTGCCGCCGACCTCCTCGGCGGTGATCAGTCCCTCCTCCTCCAGCAGCTGGAGGTTGGGGTAGATCGAGCCCGGGCTGGGCCGCCAGGCCCCGTTGGTCCGCTCGGTGATCTCGGCGATCATCTCGTAGCCGTGCATCGGCCGCTCCTTCAGCAGCGCCAGCAGCGAGGCCCGGACGTCACCTCGCCGGGCCCGGCCGCCGCGCCGACCGTGCGGGCCGCCGCGCCGGCCGCCGTGCCCGCCGAAGCCGTGCCCGAACGGGCCGCCCATCGGCCGGCCGGCGCCGCCGCCGCCGAACGGCGGGCCGAAGCCGCCGAAGGCCGGCCGCCCCCCGAATTCCTCCCCGGGCATCCCCCGGAACTCGGGCCCCGGTCCGCGGCGTCGTCCGCCCCCGCGCGGGCCTTCTCCTCGAAATCGCATTCCTGAGCGCACCGCGCCCACCTCCTTGAGGTCCAATCCGGTTCTCCGAAACAGTCGAGTCACTGTCTCGATAGTTCGACGATATATCGGTGACTGTCGCTCGTCAACGGATTCCGACACGGCTCCGGCGCAGCGCGCGACCACGGGGGGAGCGGAGCGGATACGGTGACGGGCATGGCCGGTGAACGAGACCTTGCGACCCTGCTGCGCGGGATGCGCCCGCAGCTCAACCCGGGGCGGTACGTCTACTGCACCCTCCCCGCGAAGGTGCCCGCCGGGATGCGGCCGGTGGTGACCGTCGCCGAACCCGAAGGGGTGACGATGGTGGTCACCCAGGAGGAGGCGGACGCCCTCGGACTGCGCTACGAGTACGTGGCGGCCTGGATCACCCTGCAGATCCACTCCGCGCTGGAGGCCGTCGGACTGACCGCGGCCGTGGCCGGGCGGCTCGCCGAGGAGGGGATCAGCTGCAACGTGGTGGCCGGCTTCCACCACGACCACCTGTTCGTCGCCGCCGACGACGCCGAACGCGCCGTCCGGGCCCTGGAGGAGCTCTCCGCCCGCTCCGCCTGATCCCGCCTGGTCCCGCCCCCGATCCGTCTGACGGTCGCGCCGGGTGGCCGCCCTCGACCTCCGCTTCGACACTGGGAGTGTCAGCCGCCCACCCACCGGCGGCCCCCACCGGAAGGAGACGGCTGCCATGGCCACCTGCGTCACCTGCGGCAACGACTACTGGCTCGCCTTCGAGATCAAGACGGTCACCGGCGACACCTACACCTTCGACAGCTTCGAGTGCGCGATGGAGAAGCTCGCCCCCCGCTGCGAACAGTGCCACGTCCGCATCGTCGGCCACGGCGTCGAGGTGGCCGGCATGTTCTTCTGCTGCGCCAACTGCGCCCGCGTCAACGGCGGCCTCGGCGAACAGATCCGCGACGCCGTCGGCTCCCGCCCGGCCTGAACCGGGCCGTCGGCGCCCTCGACGCACATCGGCACCCGAAGGCCCCTCGACGCACGAAGGCCCTCCGACCCGCAGAAACGGGTCGGAGGGCCTTCGGACGATCAGGGGCGGAAGAGTCGGCCTGTACGCCGGGTTCTGTCATCCGGGTTGCTCGCGCGGCCCGGAGAGACGGCCATCCATCTAGGGCTGCCGTTGCCGACAGCCTCGTGCGGTCTACCCGCGAGCTCGGGCGAGCAGCCCTCGAACACTCGCGCACGGCGCCCGGAGGCACCGATCTTGACCTTGCTCCAGGTGGGGTTTACCTAGCCGGCCGGGTCACCCCGGTCGCTGGTGGTCTCTTACACCACCGTTTCACCCTTACCCACGCGCCGAAGCGGTGGGCGGTCTGTTTTCTGTGGCACTGTCCCGCGGGTCACCCCGGGTGGGCGTTACCCACCACCCTGCTCTGTGGAGCCCGGACGTTCCTCGGCGGGTCAGGGACCCGTCGCGACCGCCCGGCCGGCTCTTCCGCCGTAGTGGTCATGGTAGCCGCTCGGGCGGGGCCTCCCGAACACCGGACCGGGCCACCGGGGGCTCCGCTCCGAGACGGGCGGCCACCCGGGCGGCGGTGCCGGTGGCCCAGGCGCCGGTGGTCAGCAGGCCGAGGACGAGGACGGCACCGCCGAGGCCGACCAGGATCCACCAGCCGGCGTGACTGGCCGGGGCGAAGCCGGTGGCCATCGGGCCGGCCACGGCCGAGGTGACGACCGTACCGATCACCGCGACGCCCAGGGACTGGCCGACCTGGCGGCTGGTCGAGGCGACGGCGGCGGCCACGCCCGCCTGGGAACGCGGCATGCCGGAGACGGCCGCGTTGGTGATCGGCGCGTTGACCAGGCCGAAGCCGAAGCCGAACAGCGCGTACGCGACCAGCAGCAGCGCGGCCGGGGAGTCCGCGGTCAGCCGGGTGAGCAGCAGGCCGCTCGCAGCCATGCCGAGCCCGGCCACCACCAGTGGCAGGCGCGGGCCCCGGCTGCCGACGATCCGTCCGGACAGCGGCGCGCAGACCAGCATCAACCCGGCCATCGGCAGCGTCCACAGGCCCGCCTCGACCGGGCCGTAGTGCCGGACGTCCTGAAGGTAGAGGGTGTTGAGGAAGAGGAAGCCGCCGAGCCCGGCGAAGGCGCAGACCGCGGTGACGGTGGCCCCGGTGAACGGCGCGCTGGCGAAGAACCGCGGGTCCACCAGCGGCTCGGCGACCCGCCACTCCCAAAGCGGGAAGGCGATCAGCGCGGCCACCGCGGCCGCGGCGAGGGCGAGGATCAGCGGGGAGGTCCAGCCGCTGCCCGGGCCCTCGATGATCGCGGCGGTGCCGCAGCCGAGCAGCACGATCATCAGCAGCTGCCCCACCGGATCGAGCCGGCGCGGCCGCGGCGCGCGCGACTCGGGGACGTAACGGACGGTCAGCAGTATGGCGAACAGGGCCACCGGGACGTTGATCAGGAAGATCGACGGCCAGCCGGCGCCGTCCACCAGGAAGCCGCCGAGCAGCGGGCCGAGCGCCATCGAGATGCCGACCACGCCGCCCCAGACACCGATCGCCCGGGCCCGCTCCCTCGGGTCGGTGAAGGTGTTGGTGATGATCGACATCGCCACCGGGTTGAGCATCGAGCCGCCCACCGCCTGCAGCGCCCGGAAGGCCACCAGCCACTCCAGGCTCGGCGCCAGGCTGCACAGCAGGGAGCCGAGCGCGAAGCAGGTCAGCCCGATCTGGAACACCCGGCGGCGGCCGAAGCGGTCGGCCACCGAGCCGAACAGCATCAGCAGCGAGGCCAGCACCAGCGTGTAGGCGTCGATGATCCACTGCAGGCCGGAGGCCGGGGCGTCCAGGTCCTTCTGGATCACCGGCAGCGCGATGTTCACCACGGTGTTGTCCAGGCCGACGATGAACAGGCTCAGGCAGCAGATCGCGAGGACGAGCAGCCGGCGGCGCCGCCCGGGGTCGGGGACGCCGGCTGCGGCGGGTACAGCGGGTACGGGGGCGGGGGGCTGAGGATCGGGCACGGACCGATCCTCCCACTCCCGGGGTGGCCGCGGTGCGGAACGGCGGCCCGGACGGGTGGCCGGTCGGCGGCCTTCCGGGCGGTGGCGGTCGAAGAGCTGACCTTCCGACGGCCTGCGGACGGCCCCTCGGACGGCCCCTCGGACGGCACCTCAGACGGTGGCGAAGCGGACCGTCCGGGTGGCCGGGTCCGCCCTGGTCAGGCGGACATCGATCACCCGGCCGAGCGGCAGCCGGGCGGGGGCCGTCCCAGGCGAGCCGTCCGCGCCCGCGGCGTCGCAGCGGGCCCGGACGGCGGGCTCGCGCAGCTGGACGGTGCCCGAACCGGGGCGCCCCTCGTCCACCTCGACGACCACCGCGGAGAAGTCCTCGCCCTCCCGGCCGACCAGCAGCTCCGCCTCCACCAGGTCCACGCAGGCCCGTTCGACCTCGCCCGCCCGCCGGTCCCCGCTCGCCATCAGCGCCGGCACGGCCGGCAGCGCCTCGCGGGCCCAGTCCGGCACGTCCTCCCCCGCCGCCACCGCCGCGCACACCTCCTGGGCGAAGCGGTCGCCGAGCCGGCGCAGCGGCGCGGTGCAGTGCGCGTAGGGGGCGGCCAGCGCGGCGTGCCCCGGCTCGGCGGGGGCGGGCAGGCCGCGGGACTCGTCGAAGGCGTGGTAGCCGGCGCCGCGGAGCAGTCCGGTGCAGGCGTTGAGGAAGGCGGCGTTCAGCGGCACCTCCGGGTCCAGCGAGCGGATCAGCTCCGGGTACGGGACGGCCTGCGGCCAGTCGACGTCCAGCGCGGCGGCGATCCGGCGCAGCCGCTCGTACGCGGCGGCGGGTGCGGCTGGCAGGGTGCGGAGCAGGCCGACACCCGCGTCCAGCATCAGCTCGGCCGCGGCCATGCCGGTGAGCAGCGAGATCTGGGCGTTCCAGCCGTCGGCGGGGCCAGGCGCGCGGTAGCCGAGGACGTAGCCGTGCAGGGTCTCCTCGACCTCCTGCTCGGGCACCGGCAGGCTGACCCCGCCCCGGGCGCGTTCCTGCTCCTCGCGCAGCCGGCCGACGGTGGCGAGCAGGGCGAGCTGCTCGTCGGCGCCGCCGAGGTCCACGGCGCGCTGGACGTCGGCGTGGTCCAGGCGGCGGTGGGAGCGCACCAGGGCACGGCGGAGGTCCGCCAGTACGACGGCGCCGTCCGCGTCCAGGTCCAGCTGCCAGAGCAGGGCGGGACGGGTCTCGCCGGGCAGCAGGCTGGCGGCGTCCTCGGAGATCCGGGTGGGGTGCAGCGGGACGCGGTGGTCGGGGAAGTAGAGGGTCTCGACCCGGCGGCGGGCCTCGGCGTCGATGGCACCACCGGGGCGGACGAAGGCGGCGACGTCGGCGATCGCGTAGTGCACCCGGTAGCCGCCCCCGGGGCGGTGGCTGAGGTGCATGGCCTGGTCGAGGTCGCGGGAGTCGGGCGGGTCGACGGTGAACAGCGGCAGGTCGGTGGCGTCGTACTCCGGCAGCCGGGGGCGCTCGGCCGCCTCCTCCGCCTCGGCGAGCACCGCTTCGGGCCACTCGGCGTGGATCTCCAGGCGGGTGCGGAGCTCGGTGAGCTCGCTGTTGATCCGGGCGGAGTCGGCGGCCTTGACGCGCAGTTTTCGGCGAGGCATGGACGCCAGAATAGGGTGGAATCAGGCGATTCCGGACGGAGGCTCAGCGCCCCAGGAGGGACTTGAGGTCCTTGGCGGCGAGAGCGACCGCGTCGTCGTAGCCGCCGGTGGCCGGCCTCAGCACGAAGGCCGCGGCCTCGTCCGGACGCGGGGCGGTGTACGGCTCGGTCCGGCCGGCCCATCGAATTGCCGCCGCCCCGGCGGCTCCGGTGTAAGTGCTCGTAGCGTGGGGTGAACGGCTGCGGAGGGGGTTCGGGCGATGGCTGGTGCGGTGCGGGTCGTCGGGGGTGCGGTGTCGGCGGCGTTGGCGGTGACCGGGGCGCTGCACGCGGTGTGGGCGGTGACGCCCTGGCCGTTGCGGACGCCGGAGGAGTTCGCGGACGCCGTGGTGGGGACGGGGCGCGGGGTGCCGCCGGCGGGGGCGTGCCTGGCGGTCGCGGGGGCGCTGGGGGCGGCCTCGTACCTGGTGGGGGCGGAGGCGGGGGTGCTGCCGGCGGTCGGGTCGCCGGGGCTCCGGCGGTCCGGGGTGCGGGCGGCGGCCGGGGTGCTGCTGGCGCGCGGGGTGGCCGGGCCGGTGGTGTTCGGGCGGGTGGGTGAGCGCACGGAGCGGTTCCGGCGGCTGAACGTGCGGTACTACTCGCCCCTCTGCGTGGCGTTGGGGGTCGGAGCGGCCGCAGTAGGGTGGCGGGGTCCGTCCGCCACGAACTGTTGAGGAGTCCGCTGTGCTGGTGCTGTTGCCGCCCTCGGAGGGCAAGGCCGCGTCCGGGGACGGCGAGCCGGTCGCGCTCGACCGGCTGTCGCTGCCGGGGCTGACGGCGGCGCGCGGCGCGGTGCTGGACGCGCTGGTCGGGCTGTGCCGGGGCGACGAGGACACCGCCGCCGAGGTGCTGGGCCTCACCCCCGGGCTGCGCGGCGAGATCGCCAAGAACGCGGGCCTGCCCGCCGCCGGGGCCCGCCCGGCCGCCGAGGTGTACACCGGGGTGCTGTTCGACAACCTGGGCCTGGCCACCCTGGACGCCGCCGCGTACGACCGCGCCGAGCGCTCACTGCTGGTGTTCTCCGGCCTGTGGGGCGCGGTGCGGATCTCCGACCGGATCCCGTCCTACCGCTGCTCGATGGGCGTGAAGCTCCCTCCGCTGGGGGCGCTCGGCGCGTACTGGCGGAGCGCGACGGCCACCGTGCTCCCCGAGGTGGCGGACGGGCTGGTGCTGGACCTGCGCAGCTCGGCGTACGCGGCGGCCTGGAAGCCGGCCGGCGAGGTGGCCTCCCGCACCGCGACCGTCCGGGTGCTGCAGGAGCGGGACGGCAAGCGGACGGTGGTCAGCCACTTCAACAAGGCGACCAAGGGGCGGATCGTCCGGGACCTGCTGGTCGCCGGGGCCGAGCCGAAGACGCCCGCCGAGCTGATGGACGCGCTGCTGGCACTGGGACACCACGTCGAGCTGGCCGCGGAGGGCACGGCGCGCCGGCCGTGGCAGCTGGACGTGGTGGTCACCGAGGTGCACTGAGCGCCGTGCGCCGGCCCCGCCGGAGCGGGTTCAGCGCAGGTGCGAGGCGTCGTTGAGCAGCCGCAGCGAGGCGTTGCCGTCCGCGTAGTACTGGACGGCGCAGATCGAGGCGGCGGACAGCTCCATCCGGTACATCGAGTCCGGCGGGGCGCCGAGGGCGAGCCGGACCAGCGTCTTGATCGGGCTGACGTGCGAGACCACCAGCACGGTCCTGCCCGGGTACCGGGCGAGGACCTTGTCCCGGGCGACGCCGACCCGGTGGGTGAGGGTGGTGAAGCTCTCGCTGCTGCCGGTCGGCCTGGCCTTGGCGGAGCCGAGCCAGGCCGTCAGGTCGTCCGGGTAGCGTTCCCGCACCTCGGCGAAGGTCAGGCCCTCCCAGGCGCCGAAGTCGACCTCGCGCAGCCCCTCCTCGTACCGGACCTCCAGGCCGAGCCGGGCGGCGACGATCTCGGCGGTCTGCCGGGTGCGGCGCATCGGGGAGGCGACGACCGCCTGGATGCTGCCGCGCGCGGCCAGCGCCTCGGCGGCCCGCTCGGCCTGCCAGCGGCCCTTGTCGGACAGCTCCGGGTCGGAGCCGCCGCTGCCGGAGAAGCGCTTCTGCGGGGTCAGCGGGGTCTCGCCGTGGCGCAGCAGGACGAAGGTGGTCGGGGTGCCGAGGTCGGCGGGGACGGCCCAGCCGACCTTGGAGACACTCTTCCCCAGCGGCTCGGCCGCGACGGCCGCGGCGGCGTCCACGGGCGCGGCGGGCTTGCGGGGCTCCCACTGGCGCCCGTCGCGGCCGGCGTCCATCGCCTCGTTGGCCAGCCGGTCGGCGTCCTTGTTCCGCTCGCGCGGGATCCAGGTGTACGTGACCCGGCCGCGCGGGAAGAGCGTGCGCGCCTCGGCGGCGAGCGGCTGCATGTCGGGGTGCTTGATCTTCCAGCGCCCGGACATCTGCTCGACGACCAGCTTGGAGTCCATCCGGACGTCCACCGAGGCGTCCGGGTCGAGCTCCCGGGCCGCCCTGAGTCCGGCGATCAGACCCCGGTACTCGGCCACGTTGTTGGTGGCGTGGCCGATGAACTCGGCGGCCTCCGCGACGAGCTGCCCGGTGTCGCCGTCCCGGACCACCGCGCCGTAGCCGGCCGGCCCAGGGTTGCCCCGGGACCCGCCGTCCGCCTCGACGATGAAGCGCGCCGCCACCGGGTCAGACGCCCGAGTCGGCCGTGCGGACCAGGATCCGCGAGCAGTTCTCGCAGCGGACGACCTTGTCGGCCGGCTCGGCCTTGATGGCGTTCAGCTCGGTGATCGAGAACTCGGTGCGGCAGCCCTCGCAGCGGCGCTGGTAGAGGCGGGCCGCGCCGACGCCGCCCTGGGTCTCGCGCAGCTTGGCGTACAGCTTCAGCAGGTCGGCCGGGATGACGGCGGCGACGGTCTCGCGGTCGCGCCTGACCTTGTCGGCCTCGCCGTCGATCTCGGCGAAGGCGGCGTCGCGACGGGCCTCGGCCTCCTTGAGGACCACGGTGGAGTGCTCCAGGCGGGCGCTCAGCTCCTCGACCCGGGTGCGGGCGCTCTCCTGGCGCTCCATGATCTCCAGCACGACGTCCTCCAGGTCGCCCTGGCGCTTGGCGAGCGAGCCGATCTCGTGCTGGAGGTTCTCCAGGTCCTTCGGGGAGGTGATCGCACCGGAGTCCAGGCGCTGCTGGTTGCGGGCGGCGCGGGCGCGGACCTGCTCGACGTCCTGCTCGGCCTTGGCCAGCTCGCGGGCGGTGTCGCCCTTCTGGGCCTCGGCGGCGATGACGAGGTCCTTGAGCGCGGTGTGGTCGGCGGTGGCCTTGTCGATCTCGGCGTGCTCGGGCAGGCCCCGGCGCCGGTGGGCCAGCTGGTCGAGCTTCGAGTCGATGGCCTGGAGGTCGAGCAGACGGATCTGGTCGGCGGGCGCGGCGTTCAAGGGGAAAGCTCCTGTGAATCGGGTCAGGCGGTGAAGGACATGGGGGCGTGCGCGGTCCACGGGTCGGTGACCCGGTGGGAGACCTTGGTCTCCACGGCCCAGCCGCGCTGGTCGGCGGCGGCCAGCAGGGCGCGCTCGGCCAGGCCGAGCCAGGGCCACTCGGTGGCCCAGTGGGCGGCGTCGACCAGTGCGACCGGCGCGGCCTCGGTGGCCTCGGAGGCCGGGTGGTGGCGCAGGTCGGCGGTCACGTAGGCGTCCACGCCGGCCGCCCGTACGTCGGCGAAGAAGCTGTCGCCGGAGCCGCCGCACACCGCCACCCGGCTGATCAGCCGGTCGGGGTCGCCGGAGACGCGCACGCCCGCGGCCGTCGCGGGCAGGCCCTCGGCGACCCGGGCGGCGAAGGCGGACAGCGTCAGCGGGGGCTCCAGCAGGCCGATCCGGCCGGTGCCGCGACGGCCCAGCGGGTCCGTCGGGTCCGGCACCAGCGGGCCGGTGACCCGCAGGCCGACCGCCTCGGCCAGCGCGTCCGAGACGCCGGGATCGGCGTGGTCGGCGTTGGTGTGGGCGACGTGCAGCGCGATGCCGTTGGTGATCAGCGTGTGCACCACCCGGCCCTTGAAGGTGGTGGCGGCGACGCTGGTGGTACCGCGCAGATAGAGGGGGTGGTGGGTGACCACCAGGTCGGCGCCCCACTCCACGGCCTCGTCGACGACGGCCTGGACGGGGTCGACGGCGAACAGCACGCGGCCGACCTCGGCCTGAGGGTCCCCGCAGACCAGGCCGACGGCGTCCCAGGACTCCGCCCACTGCGGGGGGTAGACCTCTTCGAGGGCGGTGATGACGTCGGACAGTTTCGGCACCTGTCGAGACTACCGTGCGCGCGGGGGCGGTCGGGCCTCGGCCGATCGGGGGACGGGCCCGGCGCGCCTCCGGACCCCGCGCGGCCGCCGTACGGGCCCGGCGCGGTGACCGTTCGGACGCCGGTGCCGCGGGCGCACGGATGCGCGTCAACCCGCTGCGGACCGGCGTCAACCTCGCAGCAGGAGCGTCCGCACCGGCCCGCGCGGGCCGGGTGCGCCCGCACGCCCGGCGCGCGGGCGCACAGTGGGGCCCTCGCACGAATTCGAAACCACCCCAGGCTCACCCTTACGAGTGAAGCGACCGGCTCTGCGCTGGGCCTCCGGTTTTGTCGAAACTAACTTCAGTCCTGCGAACGGGAGTTGCCCCGGCAACGGACGAAAGGGATGTGGTGGCACATGAGGGTGAGCGGGGCGTGAACGTGGCCACCCGCACCACCACCCGGGCACTGCGCCGGCTGGGCTTCGCCTTCGCCGCCGACGGCAGCCACGCGGCCTGCCTGGCCGCGGCCGCCGACAGCGGCTGGTACGTGGAGGGTTGGCAGCTCCCGCCGGACGGTTCACCGGCCGCGCCGGCCGCACTGCCACTGCCCGGCAACCGGTCGGAGGACCAGCGCTCGCAGCTGGTCGCACTGCCCGACGGCTCGGTGCTGGTCTGCCGGCACGACGGCGAGCGGCACGACCTGGTCCGCCTCTCCTACGGGGAGGGCGGCACCGTGGAGCAGGCGGTGGCCTCGCTGCGGATGCCCGGACTGCGGCTGCTGCCGCTCCCGGTGCCACCCGGCGCCGGCCCGCGCACCCCGGTGGCGGTCGCCCTCGGCACGGACACCCGCCCGGCGACCACCGCCTGGCTGGTCCGGGCGGACGGCAGCGAGCCCGTGCGGGTCGCCGAGATCCCCGGCCTGCACGGCGGCGGCACCTGGCTGGACCGCACGGGAGCGCTGCTCGCGCTGGACCGGGTGGCCGGCGGGCTGGTCCGCAGCGTGGTGCTGGACCTGCGCAGCGGCACCGCCACCCCGCTGCTGGAGATCGGCGAGCACAGCAACGACCGGCTGGTGCTGTTCGACCCGGACAGCGGCTTCGCCATGGTACGCAGCGACGCGCCCGGCATCGACCGGATCGGCTGGGGCGTGCTGGGCGGCGGGGAACCGCTGCGGTTCCCGGAGTGCCTGCACGTCGCGGGCACCACCCTGCGGCCGGTCGCGCTGCGGCAGAGCGCGGACGGCCCCCGGGTGGCGGTGCAGATCGACCACGGCGCCGGCTCGGCGCTCGCCCTGTGGCGGCCCGCCCTCGGACGGCTGGACCCGCTGCCGGTACCGCCCGGGCGGCTGGGGACGGTCGGCCACTGGGGCGGGGCCGGCCTGCGGATCCCGTACTCCTCCCCCGACCAGCCGACCGCGCTGGCCACCCTGGACGTGGACGCCCTGCTGGCCCACGGACCGGCCCCGGCCGGAACCGTCCCGATGCCCCTGCCGCTCCAACTCGCCCCGCTGGGCGCGGGATCGCACGGCCCGTGGCGGGACACCGTGCCGCCCTGGCAGCCCGGCGGGCCGCGCGGCGCCGTCGCCCCGCCCGCCGGTTGGCGCCTGGACGGCAGCACCCCGCCCGGCGACGGCGGCCGCTGGCAGCCCGCACAGAGCCTCGAACTCGCGGGCCCGGCCGGTCCGTTGGAGGCGGTGGTGTACGGCGGTGACGCCTGGCTGAGCAGCCCGCACCTGGTGCTGGCCCTGCACGGCGGGCCGGCGGACGCCTGGCGGCTGGAGTTCGACCCGGCGCTGCAGCGGATGGCCGCCGAGGGCCTGGCGGTGGTCGCGCCCAACCAGCGCGGCTCCACCGGCTACGGGGTGCCGCACGCACTGGCCGTCCGGGGCGCCTGGGGCGGGCCCGACCTGGACGACGTGCTGTACCTGCTGGAGGGCATCGCCGGCCAGCGCGCGGCGCTCGGCCTGGAACCGCCCGCCCTGTTCGGGGTCAGCTACGGCGCGTTCCTGGCGCTGCTGGCGGCCGCCCACGCCCCGGCCGAGCAGGTCGCCCGCTGCGCGGTGGTCGCCCCCTTCCTGTCCGGCGCCCGGCTGCTCGCCGAAGCGGCGCCGCCCGTACGGGCGTTGACCGCCCGGCTCGGCGGCGGCGAGCCGGTCCTGGACGCCCGCGGCCCGCGCGACGTGCTCCAGCTGGCGCACCGGCTGAGCGCACCGCTGCTGGTGGTGCACGGCAACCGGGACGAGGTGGTGCCGGTGAGCCAGTCCCGTTCGCTGCGGCACGAGTTGCTGCGGATCGGGCGGGTCGAGGGCGCGGACTTCCGGTACGTGGAGGCGGCCGGCTCGGGGCACGAGGTGCTCACCGAGGAGGGCGCCGCCGTGCTGCACGAGCTGCTCGCCGCGTTCCTGCGGACCGGCCGGCCGGGCTGATCCCGGCGGCCCTCGGGTGGGGCGGGACTCGCCCCACGAGGTCGATAGGATCTTGTCAGTCCCGGCCGTTATGGTGGCCGGGGCACGGGCCGCGATCACCGGCTGTGGGCGCGTACCGAGCGCCCGATCGGGGACCCGACCGTGTGCCGCAGGCGCCGGACGGGCGCCGATGACCCGCACCCTCCGCACGGAAGACGATTTCTCATGTCCGACACCCTCACCGACACCACCGGACCCGCGATGACCGGGACCGACGCCGACGAGAAGACGGCCAAGGACACCGCGTCGCACGGTCGCCACCGCGGTGGCTCCGCGTCCGACGACACCCCCGGGGCGGACCCGCACGGCCGTCACCGCGCGGCCGGCGCCCGGGGCTGACCCGGCCAGGACCGATCCGGGGGAGCGAACCGCAGAACCCCGCGAGGGCCCGCCGAGGACATCCCGGCGGGCCCTCGCGCGTTCCCCGGCCCCGGTGGAGCGCTGCTACCCGAGCGTGACCACCGTCCGCAGCGCCTCGCCGCTGCGCATCTGCTCGATCGCCCGGTTCACGTCCGCCAGCCCGACCCGGTGGGTGATCATCCCGTCGAGGTCGATCCGCCCGGCCCGCCACAGGTCCACCACCATGGCGATGGTGCGGGCCACCGGCGCCCCGCCGTACAGCGAGGGCAGCAGCCGCTTCTCGTTGAAGAACAGCTCCCCCATGGTGAACTGCGCGAGGTCGTCCTGCGCGCCCGCGCCGATCACCACGACCGCGCCGCCGCGCCGGGCCGCGTCGTAGCCGGCCCGGACGGTCGCCGCCCGGCCGACCGCCTCGAAGACGTAGTCGAAGCCGCCGCCGGGCAGGCCCTTGGCCGCCGCCTTCAGCTCCTCGGGGGCGATCGCCTCGGTGGCGCCGAAGGCCGGCGCCCGCTCGCGGCGCGAGGCCACCGGGTCGACGACGGTGATCCGGGCCGCGCCGCAGACCCGGGCGCCCTGGACGGTGGCCATGCCGACGCCGCCCGCGCCGATCACCGCGACCGTGGCGCCGGGCTCGACCCGGGCGGTGTTGACGGCGGCGCCGATACCGGTGGTCACCCCGCAGCCGATGAGGGCCGCGGCCTCGTAGGGGAGGTCGGCGGGCACCTTGATGACGGCGTCGGCGGCGACCACCACCTCCTCGGCGAAGGCGCCGGTGCCGTAGAAGCCGGAGGCCTCGGTGTCGCCCTCGGCCAGCCGGAAGCCGGGCGCGCCGAGGCGCCGCAGACTGGCGACGCACAGGTGCCCGCGGCCCCGTTCGCAGTGGGCGCAGCGGCCGCAGGGGGCCATCCAGCAGAGCACCACCCGGTCCCCGGGGGCGACGCCGGTCACGCCCTCGCCGACCTCGACGACGTCCCCGGCGCCCTCGTGCCCGGGGACGAACGGCGCGGGCTGCGGCAGGACGCCGCTCATCGCGGACAGGTCGGAGTGGCACAGGCCCGCGGCGCGCATCCGGACCCGTACGGTGCCCGGTCCGAAGCCGACCGCCGTGACGTCCTCGCGGACGTCGAGGGTGTCCTGGCCGGTCTCGTGCAGGACGGCTGCGCGCATGGGGCTGCTCCCGGTGTGCCTCGGGTCAAGGGTCTGCCGATTCTGGCACGGCCGCCGCGATCCCACTGGAACGCGTTCCAGGACCGGCCCGGCCACCCGCCACGGCCGCCCTCCCTACCTTCGAGTAGGGTCCGAGCACGTCCGTCCACCGCCCGAACCCGAGGAGCACCGCATGTCCGACCTGCTGGAGGGCGCCCGCCCGGCGCCGGAGGTGCTGGCGGCGTTCGAGGCGGCCACCGGGTTCATGCCGGTGGACGAGGGCCTCGCGTTGTACGCGGCGGCAGTGGCGGCGGCCCGCCGGACCGGCCTGCCGGTGCTGGAGATCGGCACCTACTGCGGCCGCTCGGCGGTCCTGCTGGCGGCCGCGGCCCGGGAGACCGGGACGGTCGCGCTGACCGTGGACCACCACCGCGGCTCGGAGGAGCAGCAGCCCGGCTGGGAGTACCACGATCCGACGCTGGTGGACCCGGAGGTCGGGCGGATGGACACCCTGCCCCGGTTCCGCCGCACCCTGCACGCCGCCGGGCTGGAGGACCACGTGGTCGCGCTGGTCGGCCGCTCGCCGCAGATCGCCGCACTGTGGGGACGGCCGCTGGCCCTGGTCTTCATCGACGGCGGGCACACCGACGAGCACGCCACCGGCGACTACGAGGGCTGGGCGCCGCACCTGGCGCCGGAGGGCCTGCTGGTGGTGCACGACGTGTTCCCGGACCCGGCGGACGGCGGCCAGGCCCCGTACCGGGTGTACCTGCGGGCGCTGGCCGAGGGCTTCGAGGAGGTCTCGGTGACCGGCTCGCTGCGCGTCCTGCGCCGGACCGCCGCCTAGCCGCCGCTCCGCTGCCTTCCGATACCTCCTGAGCCCCGCACCCGCCCCCGACCGCCCCGACCGCCACCCGAGATCGCCCCCACAGCCCCGTCCCGATGCTCTAACGTCGTGCCGGGGCTGTCCGACGGGTGCTCGAACGGTACGGTGTCCGCGCAGCACCAGGCAGCTGCGGCACGGGCGGCAGCACCAGGCACGGCATCGGCGGACGGTGGGGGCTAGCGGCACATGACGGACCAGCACAACACCGCTCCGGCGGTCTGGGACCCGACCGCGCGCGGCGGCGCGGGCGGCTGGGTCCGCAATCCGCAGCGCCCGGACGCCGAGTCCTCCCCCGCCGCACCGCAGGAGGCCCCCACCGCGGGCGCGGTCGGCGACCAGGGCCCGCCGCTGGGCGCCCGCCCGTACCTGGCCACCGCCCCCGGCTTCGGCCCGCCGCCGGACATGTCGGCACCCGCACCGGCGCCGGCCCCCGCCCCGACGGCCGCCCCGGAGCC